>Ga0364859_10114_pt1 | contig 57351 bp, 48 predicted proteins | sample ExccelAu500001D3_FD_206911 | JGI IMG/M metagenome (GOLD analysis project Ga0364859, IMG submission 206911) | Enriched cells from Trout Bog Lake Hypolimnion, Wisconsin, USA - BchlTB.Aug20.5000.01 .D3 | ecosystem: Environmental > Aquatic > Freshwater > Lake > Hypolimnion/Profundal zone | place: USA... | reverse complement strand
CTTAAGAGGAATACCTAATTTATAACATTCAGTTTCGTAATCCCTCATAAAAGCATATACTCTTTCGGGAATTGAACCAAAATAATGATCTTCCAGTTGCTGTCCTTTTGCAGGTGATGCGCCAAATACGGTACGACCGCATTGTACCAGATCGGGACGTGCATTTGCTAATCCTTCATCGATCACAAAATATTCCTGTTCCCATCCTAATGTAGCAGTTACCTTAGTTACATTCTTATCGAAATAATTAGCAACATCAACCGCAGCATTATTTAATGATTCCAGTGCTTTTAACAAAGGAGCTTTATAATCTAAAGATTCGCCTGTATAAGAAATGAAAATGGTAGGGATACATAAAGTTTTTCCCTGGCCGATCTCTATAACGAAAGCAGGAGAAGATGGATCCCATGCAGTATATCCTCTGGCCTCAAAAGTTGCACGAAGTCCGCCACTTGGGAATGAAGAAGCATCGGGTTCCTGCTGAATTAAAGCAGCACCGTCAAATTCTTCGATCGCTGTGCCATCGCTTTTAATAGAAAAGAAACTATCATGTTTTTCTGCTGTGGTTCCTGTTAATGGTTGAAACCAGTGTGTAAAATGTGTTACTCCTTTACTTTCTGCCCATGCTCTGATGCCATTAGCAATACTTCCGGCGGCTGCTCTGTCAATTTTTTTGCCACCCTTGATACTCCCGGTTAAACTCTTATACGCTTCATCACTTAAATATTCCCGGGCTGTTTTTAAGGTAAAAACATTCTCTCCGAAAATAGTGGTAATTTTTTTCGCATTTACCTCACTAATCACATTAGGTTCGTTCGTAAGGTCGCTGATTGCTTGAAATCTTAATGACATAAGTTTTAAAATTTAGGAGTACAAATAAACGTCAAAATCTAAAACAATACAAGTTTGTTTGCTCAATGTTCAAAAAAAGTGATAAAAATCAGTAAAATACAAATATGTAATTTATTTTAATTTAACTTTTTTTGTTTTGTATAAACGCGAAATACCTGATAAATATCCGTAAAGGTCCTATAAGCGATACGATCCTATTTAGCAAAACCTTCGGGTTTTGAGCAGGCTACTATAACCGGGTTTTAGAATGAACACTTCGGTACCGTTTTGGTCTTATTGGATCGACTATATTAATATCTGCGCTTTTCCTAAAAAAAGATAAGTAAATGGTTCTTGGGACTTATTCTTCAGTTCGCTTACTCTTCATCAACTCCACCCTGGCTTCAGGGATATTGGGCTCTACATTCGTTGTTGAGTTGCGAATAAGAATAATTTAGCTCATTTTTTCTCATTGTCGATAATCAATTTTTTCAAACGTTGATACATAAATGAAACGATCAACAGTAGCGCGCCTAAAAGAACAAATGCTGCAATTTTGCCTCCAATCGGAATATTGCTGATATCGTATACGAAAAGCTTAGCAATAGTGATTCCAAATAAGGCCAGAGCAAATACACGCAAAAGTTTGAGTTTATATTTCATACCTATCCAGATGATAACAAATGAAGACATTCCCCAGATGATACTTAAACCTGCTTTGTTATAAAGATTAGTAGCATAATTTATTGATGTTTGATCAGAATAGATCAACCAAACATAGAGATGGTAAATTTCTAAACTCAGCATGAGTACATAGGAAATAGCAACAATCACTGCAAATTGCCGTAAAATATTTTCATATAAAACAGCATCTTCTTTCACAAATCTGATAGTGTTGATGATCATCATTGTCAAAATGAGCACACTCATCCATTGCGCCAAAAAATGTGATTTATTTTGCCCTGTTGAAAGCAATATTGTTTCTGTCCTAAAAACATTTATTGAATTCAGTGTATAAAAAAGAAAAATAAACAGGGTTAATCCCAAACGAAAAGCATTGTTTATTTTAAATGCTCTTTTTGATAAAATAAGAAAAAGGATAAAAAAGAATGAAATAAAGTATAGTTGAAAATATATATGCTCTAAACCGAATCCCGGGTAGCGGTTATAAAATTGATGGCTAATTTCTAATGAACCTGCAATGAATAAAAGAGAAACAGAACCCACTAAGTAAATAATTTTAACAAACTGATTTTGTATCCCGAGTAAATAATTGAAAACAGTTTCTTTCTTCAATAAAAAATAAGTGCAGCATAGTGCAATGGAAGAAAAGGTACAGGTTATAAAGCCCTTATTGAGTATAATGGATAGTGTAGCATTGCCTGAATAAGTATCCTTCAAATCAATCAGTAAACTAAACAGCATCAAAATGCTTACGAACGACGAAGCTATTTTTATAAGCAGAATAGATGATTTTTGATACAACCAGAACAATACTACAATTTCTGCACTCCAGAACAGGGTAATAAAATGCCCCTTAAACTGAATAGGGACGGCAAGGGAAATATAAGTAAGCGTAAGACCAATCAGTAAGTAAGCAAAATTTTTATCAATGTTCGCTTTTTTATAAAACAGATACGCTATGATGAGATGCAGAATTCCCAGTGATGCAGTAAATGATCCTTCAAAATTTTCCAACCCTGATTTTTGGAAAATTAAAATGGCTGCAGAATAATATGCCAGATTAATTGACAGCAAAATGATAAGATCAAATGCTTTAAATAGACTTGCTCTGCTAACATGATGTATTACATTCATGATCACAAACATGATATAAAACAAACTTGCAAAAACAAATGCGCCGTATGCATGAACGGTATCAGAATTCAATTCTTTATCAAGCCAACTCCAATAAATGATAAACGTAAAAAAGAAACCTATAAAATTTAGTATCCGCCATTTCTTTGCATACGCTAATACAATCAAACCCGCATTTAAAATACTCAGGTAAGTGAAGAGTACAATATAATTCCCTTCGCCATTGCTGACTAAAAAGGGAGTGATAAAACCACCAACAGTTGCTAGTATTCCCAATTCAATCCTGTCATATAAAATTGAAAGCAATACAGCAAAGACCGTAATTACAATCATTATGATAAATGATAGAGACTGACTCAGTAAATGATATTGATGATATGCAAAAGCAATGGTAAAATAAAAGACAGTTAAGCCGCCGCCAACTAAAACAGAACTGAATGATCGATAGTTTTTTCTAAGCTTATGTGCAATACTGATAAGAATAGCGCCGCATAGTAATCCTATAAAAACCCTTCCTGTTTCATTGATCCAGTCTTGGTCGATAGCAAACTTTACAAAGAAGGAAATACCTAAAACAAGAATCGCGATGCCGATCTTATTGATTAGGTTTTCGCCAATGAATTTTTCTAGATCAGGATTGCGCTCAAAGAATGAGGGTTTGGAAGGGGCTTCACTGTGGTTTTCTATAAAAAATGTTTTGGGTATTGCAGGAATGTTTGACGTTGGTTCTGCAATTTCTTTTTCTTCAATGATTGCCTTTGATGGATCTCCTTCTTGAATTGCTTTAATTTTTTCATCAGTCTTAATAATGGATGCCAATGTTTTTGTCAAGGATTGCACTTCCTTTTTTTCTTCTGCGGGTTGAATAGTTGTTTCTCTGGCTGATCTTAAAAGAAGTTCCTTTATATCATGTAATTCTTTTTCTAGAATACTTATTTTATGGACAGTATCACTCTTGATCATTGAAACTATGATAAGAATAATTACTAGCAGGATAAGAACAGGAGCTTCCATTCCTTTAGTGTTGGTGTATACTAAAGATAAGTAATAGGGAAGGGCTTAAAGACATATTTCTGCATAGATCGGATAATAATCACTCTGTTTTAGGGCAGGAAAGATCTTCGCCTCCTTAATCTGTACATTTAATTGTTTGTAATCCTTATTTAATCCATTCTCCGGCCTTTGTTTTTAATGGACTGTCGAAAAAAGCAGGAACCACCGGATGTATGCAACTTTTGCCATTGGTTTTATGAAACGAAAATTGTCTATGAACTCATCTGTTAAAAATCCGGCATTCATTCTTTTTCATCGGGCTTCAAACAGGATCAATTCATATAGCTTTAATTTTACCTCTACTAAAATATTCCTGATCAGCATTTGTTTTTTCGCGCTAAAATAGATTGACCGTCTTATAAAACCACCGTTGTATCAAATTCATATAAAGCCCAAGTATCTTAATGGGTTAACACTTGCAAAAAGCAACAAAATCTTTCCATGATCGGGTAGACCAATAATTTCACCGCTACTAAAGCTGAAATTCTTATTTATAGGGGTTTCATCTTTTTATTTAGCTCATTTCTTCAGCATTGTCTAACAGCAAACAAAAGATATAAGATAAAAAACCACATAGCCAATTATCAATTAATCCAAACAATTGGAATACTAAAAAAGCAATGGGTAATCTGAATTGTTTTATTATCTGCCGATTCTATGATTCACGATATGCCAAGCACTGTTATTACAGATTAGAAACTACCTAATTATATAGAAATATTAATTGTAAATTATTAATTAGTACAGGACAAAACTGATTAATCTCATTTTTTTATCAATGTTGTAACGATAACTTAGTTTATTAAAACTGTATTCAACTTGGTATAAAAATTTTTCTATTTCGAAAGAAGGAAGGTTATGTTAGTTAGTCTTTTTCGGGTAAAGAGTAGTAATACAACACTTTAGAGTTTAGGATTAGATTAAAAATTTTATCAAAATTTTTAATCACTAGAATTATTATAACTTGCTTTTTGGTTTATTTTATTGTTCTGAAAAAAAATTATAAGTACTTGCCAATTGAAAATCTATATAATGAAGATATGCTTGTTCAGTCTATGCAAGCAGGTAATGAAGAGTCCTTTACTATTTTGTACCGATATTATAGCCCCAAACTTTATATAAATATCCTCCGTTTAGTGCATGACCCACTATCGGCAGAAGAAATTGTACAGGAACTTTTTACCAGAATTTGGCAAAAAAGAGAAAGCAAAGGAATAAAAGAAAATTATACTGGTTATATGTACAGAATTGCACAACATCTTGTACATGATTTTTTTCGCAAAATAAAACACGACAAAGAACTGCTTGAAAGATTTCGTTTAATTGTGGAAGAAGATTATGAAGATATTGAAGAGGCTTTACAATTAAAGGAATCGTCTGCTATTTTCCAAAAAGCAATTGAACATCTCTCACCACAACAAAAAAAGGTATACAATCTTGTTAGAATTGAAGGCTGCACTTATAGAAAAGCGGCTGAGATCATGGGAATTTCGCCTCTGACTGTTAAAGAATATCTGGCGACCACAAAAAAATCTATTCAGAACTATCTACTCAATAATATGGACAATAGTATTGAGTTGGTATTTTTTGTAATCACTTGTAAGATCTTATCTTAAAATCTTAATTTTTTTTTAGATCAATCCCCCCATTTAGTGCATTCGTCCGTTATTTATTTAAATAAATGATTTAGCGTGACGAACAACTCTCAACAGTACAATGTTTTATTTAAAAAATTAATAGAAGGAAAACTATCTCCTAAAGAGATGGAAGATTTGATTGAATGGTTAGGAGATGACCAAATGAATCCGGAGACCGAAGCAATGATTTTGGCAGAATTGGAGCAATCAATCCAGCCCGACCAGATTAATACAAGTATCCGAACTGCTTTAGATGCAAAGTTGCCTTCCATCTTGTGTAATTCGACCCAACATGAAATAAAACAGCAGCGTATTATTTCTTTAAAATCTACATGGCTGCGCTATGCCGCTGCTATAATTTTATTGATCGGCATAAGTATTGTTTTCTTCTTGACAAAAGATGGGAAACATTTACTGAAAGAAAATATCGCTAATCGGGGCTCATTAAAGAATGATATCGCTCCCGGAAAAGCGGGGGCAGTGTTGACTTTAGCAGATGGAAAAACTCTCATCCTTGACAGTTTGGGTAATGGACTTGTAGCCATGCAAAATGGTTCCAGAGTTTTATTGAATAATGGTCAGCTTGCCTATAATTCAGAAGGGAAAACAATTGATCAGGCCTCATTTAATACAATCAGCACACCAAAAGGAAGAGAGTTTCAACTAGTATTATCTGATGGAACAAAAGTGTGGCTAAATGCTGCATCATCACTGCATTATCCTACAGTCTTTGTTGGTAACGAAAGAAAAGTAGAAATAACGGGGGAAGCCTATTTTGAAGTAGCCAAAAATGCAAAAATGCCTTTTCGGGTAAAAATAAATGCTGAAACTGAAGTTCAGGTATTGGGCACCCATTTTAATATCAATGCTTATCCTAATGAAGCGAATATCAATACCTCTTTACTGGAAGGTGCTGTACAAATTTTAAGCGGTAATGAAAAGACTCTTTTAAAACCGGGTCAGCAAGCACAGAAAAGCACTCAGCAAACAAATTCACAGATAAAGATTGTTAATGATGTTGACATGGAAAAAGTAATAGCATGGAAAAATGGTGTCTTCAATTTTCAGGATGCCTCACTTGAGGAAGTAATGCGGCAGTTGGAACGTTGGTATGATATAGAAGTGGTTTATGAAAAAAACATACCAAAACTTGAATTCATGGGGAAAATGGGAAAGGATCTTACATTATCTAATGTGCTTCATGGTCTTGAAGTGTCTAATGTGCATTTCAGATTAGAAGGCAGAAGATTAACAATATTGCCATAAATAAAAATGAAAATGAAAACGAACAGTACATAACCCCAAATAACAAGATTCATCGATTGATAGAAATGAAAACCGCCTCGGACGGCAATCCGGGCGGTAAGTAGTTTGGATCAATTAAAATTTAGAGCTTGATATAAACTTTTATTTATCTAACCAAACTAATGCAAGTTATGCAAAAGAATGCTCTTTATAATCAAAACCATGTAGTGGTTTCATTTGCAAGGATAGTTTCAGGGCGAGCATTTAAAAGGATACCACAATTGTCAAGGTTATTAACCAAAACATTGTTAGTTATGAAAATAACTACTTTTTTTCTCGTATTGGGCTTACTGAACGTACGTGCAGCAGGCTTTTCACAAACGGTTACCTTTTCAGGTAAAAATGTTGCCATTGTAAAAGTGTTTAGTGCTATTGAGGCACAAACAGGCTATACTGTATTTGCCAATAAAGACATGTTAAAAGGTATTAAACCGATTACGATCACGGCAAAAGAGATGCCGCTTAAAGATTTTCTGGATATTACCTTTAAAAATCAGCCTGTCGAATATGAGATTAACAATAAAACGATTTTTTTAAAGGAAAAGAAATCTGCACATCCCAATGTTGCACTTTTGAGTACGGAGTTAAGATCTGTCGAAAGCCCTCTACCGCAAATCTCCGGGACTGTTCTGAGTGCCGAAAAAACTCCTCTTGAAGGAGCAACAGTAAGGGTCAAAGGCACTAATAAAGTTACAAAAACGGATGCAAGCGGTCACTTTTCGATTAATGCTGAATCAAATGAAATCCTGGTAATAAGCTTTATCGGGTTTCAGACTTTAGAACAACCAATTAATGGACAAGCCAGCTTGAATTTTGTTTTGCAAACTGTAACTAAAGAAATTGATCAGGTTGTTGTAACGGCATTGGGTATTTCCAAAAAGGTGAAATCAATTTCTTATGATGTACAGGAAATATCAGGTAATGAAGTTAATAATGTAAAGGATGCCAACTTTGTCAATAGTCTTGCAGGCAAAGTAGCCGGAGCAACCATAAACAGTTCTTCTGCAGGTCCAGGTAGTTCTACCCGTGTTGTAATGCGTGGCTCAAAATCTATCAGCGGCAATAACAATGCCTTGTATGTAATTGACGGTATCCCGATGCCTAATAATATTCGCGGCCAGGCACAAGACATTTTCTCCGGTGCAGGCCAAACAGGTGATTTTGTTTCTAACCTTAATCCTGAAGACATTGAAAGTATATCTGTTCTTAGTGGTCCTTCTGCTGCAGCATTATATGGTAGTGCTGCTGCAAATGGCGTAATAATGATAACCACTAAAAAAGGACAGAAAAACAAGACAGATGTTAGTGTAAGTAACTCTACCATGTATTCTAATCCATTACTGTTACCAAAATTTCAAAATACATACGGTCAATCAAGTGTTGGCAGTTATTATAGTTGGGGTGATAAGTTAAATACCCCTTCCAACTACCGCCCGGCAGATTTCTTTCAAACAGGTATGAACAATACTACTGCATTAACGCTTTCAACAGGTACAGACAAAAGCCAGACCTATGTTTCATTTGGGAATGTTTCTTCTTATGGCATAATTCCTAATAACAATTATAGCCGCTTCAACTTCACTGCTCGTAACACAGCTACTTTTTTAGATGGTAAAATGATCCTTGACCTTGGTTTCATGACCAGCTTAGTTAGTGAACAAAACATGATCTCGCAAGGCCAATATTTTAACCCTTTAATAGCGGTGTATCTTTTTCCTCCTGGGGACGATTTTAACAGGGCAAAAGCTTACCAACGTTATAATCCCTCCCGTAATTTAATGACACAATTCTGGTCGTATGGCGATAATGGGTTATCAATGCAAAACCCATACTGGGTTACTCAACAAGACCTTTTTCAAAATAAGAAAGAGCGTTATATGGCCAATGTTGGATTGAAATATAATATTAACAGCTGGCTTAATATATCTGGCCGCGTGAAAATGGATAAGGATAATGAAAAAGATGAGAAAAAATTTGCCGCATCTACCAACACGCTTTTTGCATCCAACAATGGGTATTATTCACTCAATTCATTAGATACCCGTCAAATTTATGGCGATGTATTACTTGGTATCAACAAAACCTGGGCTAACAAATTCTTTTTGATGGCTAATATGGGCGCCTCAGTTGAAGATGTGTTATACAATCAATACTTATATGGTGGCAAACTCCTTGGTGTTGCTAACCTATACACTTATACTAATGTTGACAGGACAGTAGCCGATATGTCTCAAACAGGCTATCATAAACAAAAACAATCTGTTTTTGGAAGTGCACAATTTGGTTATAAGAACAGAATTTATTTAGATGTATCCGCGCGTAACGATTGGGCTTCTACATTGGTAGAATCAGGCAGCGAATCTTTCTTCTATCCATCTATAGGTTTATCTGGTGTGCTTACTGATTTGTTACCTATTAAATCAAATACGCTTACTTATTTAAAATTGCGTGCCTCTTACTCACAGGTAGGTAATGAGCCTGATGTTTTCTTGACCATTCCTACTTATGCGCTGTCAGGTGGTTATCCTGTAACCCAAACTGTATTACCTAATCCTAATCTAAAACCGGAGCTTACCAAATCATGGGAATTGGGATTTAACGCCATACTTTTTAAAGGCGCTTTAAAAATTAATGCCACTGCTTACAGTTCCCGTACATACAACCAATTCTTCCAACCAACATTGTCTGCCGCATCCGGTTATACAAGCGTTATTGTGAATGCAGGACGTGTTGACAACCAGGGTATAGAAGCAACTATAAGGTATTCAACTAAGTTGTTCCGTAAGTTTAACTGGAGTTCTTATGTTACCTATTCCTTGAACAGGAATAAGATAGTACAATTGCTTCCGGGCTGGACCAACCCGATTACAGGTGAGATAGTATCCTTACACCAATTGGATATGAGTGGTACTGGTAGTTATAAAATGGTGCTTAAGGAAGGAGGTTCAATGGGAGATATTTATGTAAATACTTTAAGAGTTGATGAGCATGGTGTTATTTATGTTGACCCGGCTTCTCATGATGTAATAGCCCAACCAAACAAATTTGTTTTTGCAGGTAACAATAACCCTTTATATAATCTGGGTTGGGGTAATGATTTTAAATGGAAAGGAATTAATCTTAGCTTCTTATTCACTGCCCGTGTTGGAGGTATAGTAGTATCAAATACACAGGCTATTATGGATGCGTTTGGAGTATCACAGGCTTCTGCTGATGCGCGTGATAATGGTGGCGCTTTAGTAAATGGCTACCGTGTACCTGCAAAAGATTATTATTCAGTAGTTGGAGCAGGCGCTTCAGGTGGTATTGCATCCATGTATTGTTATGATGCAACTAATGTAAGATTAGCTGAATTAGTATTGGGATATGATATTCCTGTTAAAAAGTGGAATAGGTATATAAAGGGAGCTAATGTGTCTTTTGTAGGCCGCAACTTGTTCTTGTTGTATAACAGGGCACCTTTTGATCCTGAATTAACAGCTAATACACAAACATACTTCCAGGGCATAGACTATTTTATGATGCCAAGTCTGCGTTCATTAGGCTTCTCAGTAAAACTTAATTTCTGATAACTAATATTAACTATTGTTATGACAACAGGTAAAATAAATTTTAAGAAAAACCTTACACTGCTTAGTGTATCGGCAATTATAATGTGCGTCGCCTGTACCAAGAATTTCGATTCAATGAATACAAACCCCAACCAGGCAACAGAGGGTATGATGGCAACAGATAACTTAAAAACAGGGGCCTTCTTTTCTCAAATGGAACGCAACGTAGTTTTGTTTAAGGATGGCACTAACCTTTCCAGTGATTACCAGGTTGCACAGGGTTTAACGAGTGATATTTATTCAGGTTATATTGCCCCGACAGGTACATGGTATGGTGGTGTACACAACGGCTCTTATTATTTCATAATGGGGTGGATAGAAAGAACATTCACTTCAGGTTTTGCATCAGTAATGCCGGCATGGCAAGCCATTAAAAAAGCAGCAGATGCTGATGGGCTTCCTGCAGTAACAGCGCTGGCTACTATTGTAAAGGTTGAAGCTATGCACCGGGTAACAGATGCTTACGGGCCTATACCATACAACAATTATGGTTCTGGTACTTTACAAAATAATTATAGCTCACAGCAAGATATTTACACTAAATTTTTTAACGAACTTGATTCAGCTATTAATGTGCTAACGCCCTATGCACAAGGCAATCCTAATGCAACATTACTGGCAAGCTATGATTATATCTATGGTGGTAATGTTGTTAACTGGATAAAATTTGCCAATACACTCAGACTTCGTTTAGCTATGCGCATAGTATATGCTAATGCAGCATTAGCACAAACAGAGGCTGAAAAATCAATTGCCAACCCATACGGCGTTATTTCTAATGTGAATGATAGAGCAGCTTTACAACACTCCGCTATAACCTACTACCATCCATTGTATGAAATTGCTTATTCATTCAATGCCGGTGAGGCCCGCGTGAGCGCTTCAATGGACGCCTATATGAATGGCTTTGCAGACCCTCGCAGAGCTGTTTATTTTACAAAAGCAAGTGATGGTAATTATCATGGTGTTCGCCAGGGTATTATCACTACTACCTGGACCCCATATACAGCAGCTACGATCTCCAACCTTAACATGAACATGACCACAACCCCTATCGTTTGGATAACCGCAGCAGAATCTTATTTTCTGCGTGCAGAAGGCGCTCTTCGCGGATGGAATATGGGTGGTTTAGCGCAGGATTTTTATAATCAGGGGATTACTGCTTCATTTCTTGAAAACGGTTTACAAACAACAGATGCGGCAGCTTATACAGCAAATGCTACAGCAGTTCCTGCAGCATTTACAGATAACAGCGGCCAGTCCGGTAATAACATAGCGGCACCCAGTACAATAAATATTCCTTGGAATACAGCCGACATTATGGAAACCGACCTGGAAAAGATCATCACTCAAAAATGGATCGCCATGTATCCTGACGGGCCTGAAGGTTGGGCTGAGTTTCGCCGTACAGGTTACCCCAAACTTTTTCCTGTTGTAGTTAATAATAGCAATGGAACAATTAATACGACAAAAGAAGTTCGCCGAATCCCTTTCCCGCAATCAGAATATAATAATAATGCTGCGGGTGTAAAAACAGGCGTTGGTTTATTAGGAGGCCCTGATGGTGGTGGTACGCAACTATGGTGGGACAAAAGATAAAATAATTAAGTGAAATATAAATTATACAATATGAAAATATTATCTCTTTTGGTTTTGCTTACTTGCTTTATGTCAATTGTTGGCTGTAAAAAAGACATAAATGCATTGCAGGTTCAAACCCCATATACTTATGACGATCAATATTATGCGAACTTAAGGGCATATAAACAAACGAATCACGTAATTTTCTACGGTTATTATGCGGCTTATGCTCCTATACAAGGAGCTACCGGGAATAAAGAATCAGCCTCTTGGGGAGAACGCATTTTGGGTCTTCCTGATAGCGTTGATGTCGTGAATTTATGGATGGGTATTCCAACAAAAGACTGGCAACCGCTTGCCCTTTCAGACATGCAGTATTGCCAGACAATGAAAGGCACCCGTTTTGTTTCGCACCAGGATGCAAGTAATATAGCGCAGTTCGTACGCGCAGCCGGTGATACAGTTAAAATAATAGATAGCGCATCGATAACTGCGTATGGTCAATATATAATTGACCAGGTAAATAACAATAACATTGATGGGGTAGATCTTGACTATGAACCATCATCAGGTGTTTGGACCACTTCAAACAACTTTGTGATTTTAATAAAATATATCGGCCAGTCCTTTGGGCCTTTAGGAACACATCCCAATAAATTGCTGTGTATTGATTTTTATTCAGCCAATCCACCGGCTGCAACCGGCCAATATGCAAGCTATTTCGTTCGTCAGGCATATTCGCAAAATACAGGCGGCGTACAAAATGCTACCAATCTACAGAGTTATTATAATAGTAATGCCACAACAGTTCCACCCGGCAAGTTTATAGTTGAGGAAAATTTTGGAGACTTTTCTGCAATGGGCGGAACTCCATTTACCGAAGCAAATGGAAATACATTAACAACCGATGGTACACTAATGTACTCACTGGAAGGTATGGCAAGATGGAATCCTACGCAAGGTAAAAAGGGAGGCTTCGGGGCATACTACTTTGACCGTGATTATTATTCACCCTCTGGCATACCTTATTATAATGTAAGGCGGTGTATACAAATAGTTAACCCGGCTGCTCATTAATACCTAACCATCTAAAAAAGAGTATATGAAAATCAATATAAAAACAACTTTGGCAGCAAAAAGTATACTTTCCCTATGCCTCGTTTTGGGGATCATAGGCTGTACTAAAAAAACAGAGGGCGTGGGTGGCGATTTTGGCCAACCGGTTATTCTTATAACAGGAACCGATGTAAGCCCTATAGTAAAATTCGCAGTTGAAAATGCACCTGCTCAATTTGCAGTTACGGCTACATCCACTTATAAAGCATCGGAAGACATTAATATTAGTTTTGCTTTAGATACTACAGCTGTTACAAAATATAATACAGCACATAATACTACTTATTATGCCGCACCTGCTGCAGCAATAAGCATTTCTAACCTGCAAACTGTACTTAAATCCGGATCTTCAGTTTCATCTGCGGTTAGCGTACAAGTAATTTCAACAGCTCCTTTATTAGACGGCCGTTCATATCTGATACCGATAAGTATTATTACAGTTAAAGGTGGCAATATGACCGTACTCGAATCTTCCAGGACAATTTTTCTCCGTATTGCAAGGATATACAGCTTTAATGCCATCTCTATGAATAATTCAACAGGAGCCACCACTGGTACTCCGGGTACACGTGGCCGTATTAATGCCTGCGCTTTGTTTAATACAAACCCTCCGGCAGAACTGCCCAATTTTACCCTTGAGTTAAAAAATCTTATTTATGCTTTCCGCGATCCGGCAGTATATAATGGTAACACAAACCCACAACCAATTCAAACGCTTATTGCTTGGGAAAATCTGGCTGAAAACTCGTCTATTGGTTTGCGTTATGCTGAATTGGGTAATCCGGGCAATTCTTTGCAATTGATCGGTTCGCTCGGTAGCGCTTTCGCATATAATTTTAATGCTAACCAGTGGTATACGATATCATTGGCTTATGATGGTACAACGTTGAGGATGTATGTCGATGGTGTTAAGCAAGCAGAAGTAACAGGTTCTCTTGTATTTGAGTTCAATCGCCTCAATCTTGGACAAAGTTGGGGAGGATATGATACCAAGCAGTATGTTAATGGACGTATTGGCGAGTGCCGTGTATGGAGCAGGTGCTTAACTGCAAGTGAAATTCAACTTAATTTGTGCGGAGCCGACCCTAACTCTAACGGGCTTTTGGCCTACTGGAAACTTAACGAAGGCACTGGAGCAATATTTCATAACTCAGCATCAAGCGGTGCTCAATATAATATGGATTGGACCAAAGTATGGTGGGATCAAGCCGGTAGTGGTACCCTGCTTCAGGCAGATAAGTCTCAATATATTACATGGACCAATGATATTTTAAATAAGTGTAGCCAATAATTGCCATCTTAAATCTTAAAATTAAAAGTATGTTTAAAACTAAATATTTTATAGGGTATATACTGGCTGTCGCCCTTTTATCCTCCTGCAAAAAAACAACTGGTTACGACATTGTTGGGGAAACTGATATAAAGTTCTTTACAAATACACCAAGTTCCGGCAATGCCCCTCAAAACGCATTGGTATATAGCGTTGTTAATATACCAAATACCTCAGGAAATGGAGTGCTAAACCTGTCATCCACTCTTCCTGCCAGCATTCAATTCCAGGTATTTGCTACAAAACCTCTTGGTCAGGACGTAACGATATCTGCTGCATTAGACACAACATTAGTTGCTACTTACAATGCTACATATAACACACATTATGCTGTATTCCCTTCAGGTATTTTATCTACAGATGCATTAGCTGCTCATATATCAAAAGGAAATACTTCATCTACTGACTCAATAACTATTCCTGTAAATTCTGCAAACCTGTCTTTACTGACAGGTACAGCATATATGGCGCCAATAAAATTAACTACTGTAAAAGATGCTTCAGCAGGAAATCTAACTTCCAATAGCACAATGCAGGTAACATATATTGTTGTAAATGTAGAACAGAGAAGAATAAAATACCTCGCTACCACTACCGATATAATAGGTGCATTATTAGCACCACGTACTGCTTGGGCAGCTACTTTTACACCTGCACTTGCAACTACCGGAAGCATTTTTGACGGTTCATTGACCACTTATTCAAGATGGGCAGCTTCACCCGGCCAGTTAGATGTAGATATGCAGGCGCCTAAAAATGTTACAGGTATACGTTTGTATACTGCTACTTCTGCTACCTATGTTCCAACTATAGTTGATGTTTATTTGAGCAATGATGGAATTAATTATGATCACATTGGTACACCTTTAAAAGCAAATATTACATATTCTACTTACGATTATATTTTGTTTTATAAAGCTATACCTGCAAGGTATGTAAGACTCATTTTATCTTATTCCACTTCTACTAGCACTAATAATTTTAGGGTTGCGGAGTTTGATGTGTATGGTAATTAATAAGGCTAATAAGGTGTGGATTGTTGTTCTAAAAAATGGTTGATGAAAAAATGTACGATAATTTTTATGAGCGTATTTGTTTTTATCAATGCGTTGTATTCCCAAACGCTTTCAACAACCATTGGTTTTGAAGAACGGGTACATAATTTTGGAACTATTCTTGAGAAAAACGGTAAAGTTTCTCATTCATTTGTTTTTCACAATAACGGAACAACACCTGCTGTAATAAGTGATATAAGAAGTGATTGTGGCTGTATTGGTAAACTATTATCAAACTCAACAGTAAAACCCGGTGGAAAAGGAGTAGTGACTATAACATTTAACCCGCTGTATAAATCGGGCTTCTTTTCCAAGGAAATCATGGTGTTCAGCAACAATGGGAAAGAGTTTAATCATGTTTGGGTCGAAGGCAATGTAACGCCCGCCGAACACCCCATCGAGGAAGACTATCCTTATAATTTCGGAAGTGGCTTATACCTGAGATTAAAAACAATGGCTTTGGGTTATGTAACGCCGGGTGAAACAAAGCAGGCAGAATTGCATTATGCAAATAATACCAGCGAACCGATGCTGTTAAGCTTCGTGGCAGATGGTAGTAAGGATGAACTAAAGTTTAGCAACCCGGGCAAATTAAAACCCAAAGAACGAGGCATAATGATGGTTACTTATACTATGCCGCTTTTAAATAATGATGATGTTATAATTCATTTACAGCCCTATGTGAATGGAACGAAAAAAAAGGAAATGCTCGACATAAAAATTCTGAACCGGAATAAGCTCAACAACAATCTTAAACCTAAAACTTAGTTTTTTACAAATCACTTAACCCTATTTGCAATAGAGTTATACCTCTTGTTTGCAGTTGTTATAATCACCCCCTTGGTTAATTTCTGATTCAATCAAAAGATATGAATCACAGTATAAAATTATTGTGTATGAAATTATATTGCTCAGCAAAAATTTTTTTGCTTCTTCTCATTATCATGCATGTTTCCATCTGCTTGCATGCACAGAAAGTAAAAGTATTTTCTAAATATAATTATTACACAACAGAAAATATTGTTACTATCATAGGCGAATTTTCGCCGGAGTTTCCTGAAACTAAAACTATTCTGTCCATTTTAGATAATGATAAACTGATTGAAAAATCTGTCATTACAAAAAATAATCAATTCATTATTCAAACAGCATTGGCTCCGTTTAAATTTGGTGAAACCGAATTGCGATATATTGTTTCTGAAAATGATAAAATAATTCAACAGGGTACAATTGTTATCAGCCGTCTTCATCCAAAATCAAACGAAGTAAAAATTGATCTTCAAACAGGCGGGCTAATTGCTGATGGTCTCCCTTTTTTCCCTTTTGGTTTTTATTGCAGTGGGGTAGGAAAATTACCTGAACAGGAAATTACCCACGGGTATAATTTGATCGCACCCTATCAATCGAATCTTCCAAATACATATGAAGAACGTAAGTCGTATATGGACCGTTGCGCACAAATTGGAATGAAAGTGCAATACAGTATTAATTCATTGATCGGTTCAGGACATAACGGAGCAAAAGGTCTGGATAAAAGCGACGAAGAAAAAGAAGAAATACTAAAAAATGAGATCATTGCTTTTCGTGATCATCCGGCTTTATTATCATGGTATCTGAATGATGAACCTGATGGGCAGGGTAGGCCACCGGCATTATTGGAGAAAGCATACAAATTAGTGCATGAACTGGATCCGTATCATCCCATCTCTATTGTTTTTATGCTGCCATCAAAATTCTCTTTGTTTAGAAATACAATGGATATTGCCATGACCGATCCTTATCCTGTTCCCGGACCTTTGGATATTGTTGAACAGTTTGTGAAACAACTGAACAAAGATTTTATTCATGAAAAATCAATATGGCTGGTGCCGCAAGCTTTTGGCGGACAGGAAATGTGGGCAAGAGAACCAACAGCAAAAGAGATTAGACTGATGACTTATCTCGGCTTAATAAACGGCGTTAAAGGAATTCAGTATTATACGCATGCAGCCGGAAATCTAAATCCGCAGTCAGTTTCAGCCTGGTCTGTTTGCAGTGATATGGCAGTTGAAGTAAATCAAATGAGCGCTTTCTTGTTATCAGATGAAACTTCAGTTTCTGTCAATACATCTGATTCAAATATTTTGGCAAAAACCTTTGTTCATAATGGTGATCTGCTCATCATTACTGCAAATAAAGAAAATAAACCAAAGTCATTTGAAATTCAAATGAATGATCCTGAAAATAAATGGGGATCTTCAACTGCATCAGTTTGGTTTGAAAATCGCGTTGTTAGTTTAAGCAATAACAGAATAAATGATGTCATTGATGCATCAGGAACAAGGGTGTATCTTATAAAAGGGAAAAAAATAAATGATACGGCTATTTTTTATCCCAGTAATTTAACAACGAATCCAAGTTTTGAAAAAGTTGAAAGTCCGGGCTTACCCATCGGCAGTAATACAAAAAAGAGCTTCCCTGAAAAACCAATTTCCGGGGCAAGCTTTTTTGTAGATCCAAGACAAACAGTTGAAGGAATGTTCAGTCTTCGGCTCATTACTCCTGTCGACAGTTGCGGAGATAATATTCGTTTATTGCCCATTGTGTTAAAAGCAAAAAATAGCTACAATATTTCTGTTTGGGCCAAAGCAAAACAGCAGCAAAAAATGCCTTCACTTCGATTGCACGTGGAAGGACATGGGCAAGAAAAAGTATTTGCTTTGTCAAAAGATTGGCAACGCTATTCATTTATCTTCTGTCCTGATTCAACTCTTTCATCCGCAATCATTTCTTTTGATCTGCTTACTGCAGGTACTGCTTGGTTTGATATGATACAAGTAACTCCTGATCCTGTTATCAGCTACTCAATCAATAAGGATCATTCAGCAAAGGTTTCCATACAAAGTACTCATGCAAACGCAGCAATAAAATATAGTCTGAATGATGAAACAGATAATGTTGTCTTATCTAATTATTCCGGATCTTTTTTGGTCAATAAAATGGCGACTGTAAAAGCATTTTTATTTGATGGTGAGAAAAAGATAGCCGAAGCTTCATCACTTATTCCGCTTAATAAAGCATTGGGCAAAACTGTAACGCTTCAATCAGAATATGCACCACAGTATGCCGGGTCGGGTTCCGCTACACTTACAGATGGCTTTATGGCAACAACTGCATTCAAAGATAAAAACTGGCTGGGTATTTCAGGCAAAGATGTGATAGCAACTATTGACATGCAAGAGTCAGCAACGTTTCATTCTGTTACTGCAAATTTTTTAGCTGATCCAAACAGCGGGATTTATTTACCTCCGAAAGTTTCAGTTTATATTTCTGAAAACGGGAAAGATTTTAAGCAGGCAGGTAGCTATATCAATAACATGATACCACGCAAAGGTGAACCTTATCTTCAGTCATTTATCATTAATTGTAAAAAAATAAAAGCAAGATATATTCGTTTGATCGCAGATGCTTTTGGTGAAATACCGGAAGGATATCTATTTAAGGGAACAATGTCTTGGATATTCATTGATGAAATAATGGTGGATTGAAAAATGGTTCATACAATTGAATAATTTTATAAATTAATAATTGAGTTATAAAAGAAGGAATAACTTTATTGATTATTGATATCTTTTAAAGAATGAAAATACTACTGTATTATTACTGTTTTCCATTTCTTTTTATTTTTTCTGCATTTCATTCCAATGCACAAGCACAGGATATTTTGCCATTCAGAAATTCAAAAATCACTGTTGAAAACAGAATGAAAGATTTACTGGGTCGCTTAACATTAGAAGAAAAAATCTCTTTGCTTGGATATAAAAGTGCAGCTGTTCCCAGATTGGAAATACCTGCATACAATTGGTGGAATGAAGGTTTGCATGGTGTGGCAAGAGCCGGATTGGCAACTGTATTTCCCCAAGCTATCGGTATGGCGGCTACATTCAATGCCAGTTTGCTCAAGGATGTTGCTGCTGTTATTTCTACAGAAGCAAGAGCAAAGTATAATCTTTCTACCGGGTTGGGGTTTCATCTTCAATACATGGGACTTACTTTCTGGTCGCCCAATATTAATATATTCAGAGATCCGCGCTGGGGCAGGGGACAAGAGACTTATGGCGAAGACCCATTCCTCACAGCTGCAATGGGATCGGCATTTGTAAAAGGCATTCAGGGTAATGATCCACATTATTTGAAAGCAGCAGCATGTGCTAAGCATTTCGCGGTACACAGCGGACCCGAAGCTGGCAGACATTCTTTTAACACGATCGTTGATGAAAAAGATCTGAGAGAAACCTATCTCTATGCATTTAAAAAATTAGTGGACGGAGGAGTTGAATCGATCATGTGTGCTTACAACAGATTAAATGATGAACCTTGTTGTACCAGTAATACTTTATTAACGAATATACTTCGTAAAGAATGGGGTTTTAAAGGACATGTTGTTACAGATTGCGGCGCATTATATGATATACTCGATTATCATAAAGTAATGGATGACCCGGCTCTTGTTGCAGCAACTGCACTTAAAGCTGGTGTAAATCTTGATTGTTCCGATCTTTTACAAAACAATGTGATCAATGCGTTCAATCGAAAACTCATCACACAACATGAAATTGATTCGTCATTAACAGTTTTGTTGCGAACACAATTCAAACTTGGTTTTTATGATGATAAAAAATTAAATCCCTTTAGTTCTTTAGGTGCAGAAAACGTTCATTCACCTGCACATGTTGCACTGGCTCGCAAAGCGGCGCAGCAAAGTATGGTTCTTTTGAAAAATGAAAAAGGGCTATTGCCTTTACAAAAAAATGGCAACTATACCCATTTACACGCAGGGCTAAAATTGTTAATGAAAACAAAAGAGATTAATTTTTTTAAGGCTTCTTTTTGTTGTTAGCGTTTTTTGCGGCTGCTTTCATAATATCTAAGAAAGAACCTTTTACTGCTAACTTATCTTCGTATTTAGAAGGACGAAGTTTTTTATCTTCGTCCTGCTTCTTTACCTCTTTTTTCATTACGCAAATTTAATTAAAATTACATAATATACCATTCATACAATTAATGTTAATACCCGCCACTATCACCAGATGCTAATAATATTCCTAACCCTACGCTTAATACAACCGTAGATGTAATGAGTAATATAGTTCTTCCTGTCGCTTTTGTTTTTTCTGCCATATTAATACCATAAGTTTCCCAATTAATTACATTATCGTTGTTATCAAATACAAACTTTACATATTTAGTATAGTTAGTTGTTTGAGCGATACCAAAAGCATTTGTATTAGAATTACCACTAACCCCATTATAAGTGCCATACACAGACGCATTCGTATTTGATCTGCCATAGCCACTTGAAACGCTTACGTTACCATAATCATAATAGAATTGAGTAACTGTACCTTCGCTGCTTTTGTTTGAAGGCAACCCAAATCGTGCAATAACATCATTCTTAGTTCTGTAACGGCTCATTACTTCATCTTGTGTGTAAAGAGTTTTTGTACAGCTTTCACATAATAATGTGATCAACATAATTGATGCGAAAAATTTCTTTTTTAACATAAAATGTTTTTTATAGCCTTAGTCCCATTGGCAGTTAGTTTTTAAATAAAAATAGCGTGGGACATATAGCTACAGTTCTGAGGCACTGGTATGCCCTACACCAATAGACAATAAGCCCACGCCGCAGCGTGAGCGTTATTGCTTCTTTCTTGGTGTAATGAGAATTACCAGTTTTCAGAACAAGAAATCAGCTAAACGCTAATATTTTCGAGAGTAAATATAAAACTTATATCATACCGATGATATAAGTTTTAATAGTTAGGTTTATATGTATTTTTTAGTCGTTTTAACTAATTATTAGGAAAATAAAAAAATATACCTACCTTTGAAAAAATATACAATATATGGAAACTAATATAATTCAAGTTGACTTAGCCGAAATAGATAGGGATATATTAGAGGCTCAAAAGCGTTTAGATATTCTTATAAGTGCTAAAAAGTATGCACAAAGTAAAAATATTGCTATTAAAAGCGTTGTAAGTAGTAATATTCAAATAGTAACGCCTCATAACAATAATATTATGGGGGTATCTGATTTTATTATGTCACTACTTAAAAAGAATGATAAAACGGATACACGGGTTATTATTAAATCTTATGCAGATCATACTCAAAAAGAATATGATGAAGTTAGGGGCAATGTATCTAATGCGCTATCTCGGTTGAAAAAAGCAAAACAAATTAACAATGAAGTGAAATCTGGCGGCAGAAAAGCAGGCAGTTTTTGGGTTTTATTAAATAAATGAAATTAATTATATGATTTTAGATAGCACATAAAAAACTAAAAGCCTCCTTGCAGGGAGGCTCTAAACAATTTAGATAAGGTCTGTTAGTTTAAGGGATAAAATACTACCAACGAAGGTAGCGATGCAGGTTCGACCCCTGCCAGACCCCTTTTACTTATGTAAAAGTAGATAAAAAATACTAAAGGGCAAAATTAATTGCCCCTTAAAATATTGGTATCGCTTGTTGTGCCAGAGTTTTAGCCATGTCCACATTAGAGACGTAGTATAAACGCTTGGTGTCATTAGCCAATCCGTACCCGCTATCTTGCGATTCCTTTTCCCAAAAAAACGGCTGCATTTTCATGCGGCTGTTTGTATTTTATAAACCCGAAAATAATTCTTTTCGGGCATTTGTCAACTTTTTATATGTAAGCCTGTTATTCGCTGCTTTATTTATAGCCCTTTCAAATAGTGCTATATTCTTTTCTCCTTTGTTGTTATACCTGAATGAAAACTCGTCTGTGTATTTCTGAATGTGTTGTGGACTTATATTGTGGAATGTGCCTATTACACCACGTTTAAACAAACTCCAAAAATTTTCTACTCCGTTACTTGTGAATGCACCTGATACATATTGTCCTTCACTATGATTAACTGATACATGAAAATAGTCTTTATTTAGTGGAAGATATGATCTGCATTCATCAGTAACCATAATACTACCTTTCTCAATCCACTTTTCAACTATTGGACGGATAGTTTCAGTTTCTACATTCGGTATTACTTCCGTTCTTATTTCGCCTAATAATCCCCTTGCGCCAAATACAGTTGTTTTACCTGAACCGCCTTGTGAATTAGGTATCTTTTTATCTGTATGCCTGTTTTTATTTTTTCCACCTACAAAAGTTTCATCCAGTTGCACTACATCTCGTAATAATTCAGGTTGTGTATTTTTCAGCATAGTTCTTATTCTGTGGTTTATGAACCATGCAGTTTTTTGGCTCGTTCCTATTCGTGTTGCCAGTTCAACAGAACTGATACCTTTCTTACTTGTTGATATTTCATAAGCAGCCTGAAACCATTTACGCAATTCAACTTTAGAACCTTCAAAGATGCTATTAGTACGAACTGTAAAAGGCAAATCACATTGTCTTTCAGAACAACGATAAGATGGGATGTCTTTAAACTTTCCTCTTGCTTTTACTTTGTAGGGTGCTTTAGCAGTACCGCAATGCGGACATACTGGAACACCTTGCCACCGTTGAGTTTCAAAGAACTCGTAACAAGTTTTTTCGTCCTTAAAGAACTCATTAAATTCAAATATTGTTTTGAAAGTAAAATTCATTTGTAATCGTTTGTAATACGTTAGTAATAAAAAAGATTATTTCTTTTTTTTAGAAGATTCAATAAGTTTAGCTAACTGTAATCTAATATAGTCGCTTAGTTTTCTGCTATCCATATCAGCCATTTTTTGCAAGCCTGCTTTTAGTTCAGGACTAACTCTTGTTATTATTGTTTCTGTTTTATTATCTTGTGTTGTCATTGTATTTATTTTGATAACACAAATATACATTGTAATACAATAGAAAACAATTTTATTTTAAAAAAATGAATGAAAAGATAATTCAATACATTTTAAACCCATCTATTAATCTAATAAAAAGAGTGATAATTTTATGTGTATTTATTACTATTTTGCTTACCATAGATGGCGTTTTCGGATTTAGTGATTTCTATTTCAAAAAGTCAAAAGCTGAAACTATAAATGAAGTATCAAAAAATTTAAGTCTAAGTAATATTGATAGTACATCTAAAGAACTAATCAGAAGTGATTTATATAAGATAATTCATACCAGAAGTTATAAAGAACGCTTTGGATTATTTCTTGATTCTGTTTTAAACAATAGGACTGTTTTTATTATCAATAGAATACCAAGCAATAAAATTGCTACTGATACAAATTCTAAAAGTATTATTAATATTTTTGTTTCCATTTTATATTCAATTTTATTTGTACTTACTTCAAATATATTTCTATCACTAATGTTGATATTTAGAATAAATAAGCAAGCAATAAGATATGTTGGGCTAAATCAAACTATTTTAGCCGTTTTAGTATCTTTAATCGGGTTGTTTATTTCATCTTTTATATGCTTAATTTTACCACCGTATTATAATTTTGGCAATTATTTAAAACTATTATTTAACTTAATTTATGGAGTGGGATTGTTTAGTATCGTCATATTTTATGACAGATTCATTTACAACAAAGAATATTTCAAAAATCAAAAAAGCGAAATAAATAAATCTAAGTGATATAAAATTCCCACTCATTTACTCCTACGTGTAAGTGGGTATAGTTGCCAAAAAAATAGATATGGAGCCATTATGGTATTAGGTGCCAATGCAGGTGCCATGGACCCATTAGTTGCAAATTATCATGGCATGTCGGGTGATATGGTAACATTTGTGGAAGGCATTACTGCGGCTGCGGGGCCAGCTATTGCAGTACAATATGACCAGGGAAGTGATTTTACCGACACAACGCATTTTGGCGGAATATGGGCTGCCGGAGAAAGTGATATAACGATTGCTGTTATTGGGCTTACACCTGTTTATGAAGGAGAAGAAGGTGATGCATTTTTAGCAGCACATGGTGGTGATAAACTAAGTTTAAGTTTGCCTGCTGCACATATTGCTTTACTGAAACAATTGCGAAAGAAAAATAAACCTGTAATTGCAGTGGTAACTGCGGGAAGCAATGTTGATATCGCTGCTATTGAACCCTACGCCGATGCGATCATCCTTGCATGGTATCCCGGAGAGCAAGGCGGCAATGCATTAGCGGATATTCTTTTCGGCAAAGTATCTCCTGCTGGGCGTTTGCCTGTTACATTCTATAAATCTTTACAAGACCTTCCGGAATATACTGATTATAATATGAAGGGAAGAACCTATCGTTATTTCAATGGCGATGTGCAATATCCATTTGGGTTTGGATTATCATATACTTCGTTTTCTTATGCATGGAAAAAACAAGTCGGAGACATAAATTCATTGACAGATACATTGAAGTTTTCTGTAGGTATAAAAAACACAGGAACCATGGACGGTGATGAAGTAGCGCAGGCATACATTCAATATCCAAATCTTGAACGCATGCCTTTGAAAGAATTAAAAGGGTTTAAAAGAGTATTCATAAAAAAAGGAACAGAACAAACAGTTCAATTTTCTATCCCAGTAAGCGAATTGGAAAAATGGGACCTGAAACAAAAGAAATGGATATTATATCCGGGTGATTATATTGTTTCAATAGGAAGCAGTTCCCAGGATATAAAACTGAATTCTACTATAAAAATAAAAGCAGGTATTAAATGAAATGCCTATTTGCTTATGAAATAAAATGTAGAGCTTTTTTATGGCTTCTAATATTCAGCTTATTGGTTTGTAAACTTTATTCACAAAAAAATGCCGGACTAACCATTATTCAGAAAGAATTCATTTTTGAAAATGCCCCTTTCCCCAGTTCTCACTCATCTACTATTGCTGAAACCCCAAATGGTTTAATTGCTGCATGGTTCGGTGGCACTTATGAAAAAAATAAAGATGTCGAAATATGGATGAGTAGAAATGAATCGGGGAGATGGACAGTTCCGATCTCAGTAGCGAATGGGATACAAGATTCTGCTACAAGATACCCATGCTGGAACCCTGTACTTTTTCAATATCCTTCTGGTCCGTTATTATTATTTTATAAAGTTGGCATCGATCCAACTTCATGGTGGGGTGAAATGGTCATCTCAAATGACAATGGCAGAACATGGTCAAAGCCAACAAAACTTCCGCAAAATATCCTTGGACCCATTAAGAACAAACCTGTGTTGTTAAACAATGGTAATTTGGTTTGTGCATCAAGTACCGAAAATAAAAATGGACAATGGCAGGTTCATCTTGAAATGACCAATGATCTTGGTAAAACATGGAGATCATCTCCTGCATTAAATGACACAATACAGTATCATCTCATTCAACCTTCTCTGTTAATATATCCTTCGCATCAGTTACAACTCTTATGCAGAAGTATGGAAAATAGAATAGTAAGCCTGTGGTCGAAAGATGATGGAACAACTTGGTCTGCTCCGACACTGCTTGATATGCCCAATCCAAATTCAGGGATTGATGCAGTTACATTAAATAATGGCTTGCAATTACTTGTCTATAATCCTACTATCAGAAATAAAGGAGAATGGGGCGGCCCTCGTTCACCCCTTAGCGTTGCCATCTCAAAAGATGGAATTGTTTGGAATGATATATTAGTATTGGAAGATGAGCCAGGGGAATTTTCATATCCTGCCGTCATTCAATCGAATGATGGAATTATTCATATTACTTACACTTGGAAACGCGAAAAGATCAAACATGTAGCACTAAAGATTGGGGAAGATATCTTTACAATTTCAAAAACAATGCACTAATAAAATATATATATCAAAAGAAGCAGACCTTTTGTAAAAGTAAATTTGTGATCTAAAAAAGAATATAAGGTTATTGAATCTCATAAAACCACCCTTTATTTAAGCCAAAGGATCTCAGGGTACTTACAATTTTGTTAATCAATTCATCTTGATGATCTGGGTTGCCTTTTCTTTGGTTAATGAAATCCAATATTTTCTGTCAACTCGGCACAAAAACCTCAACTATCCTTTGATTTTACCTAGAAATATATAAGCATTATACTAGGCTTATATAAGGAGTATATAAGAAGTATCTAAGGAGTATGCGCCAGCTTGTCAGTCGCTTCCTTACAATTTAAAAACTTTACCCCCCTCACTATGATAAAAGGGATAATAATGCACCCGTTAAAATAGTTATTTGCAAGTTTTATACATAATGCATTTATGACAAATAATTAGCATTGTCTGCCCATTTCACTTTCTTAACTTCGCGGCATCATGGAAATAACCGTAAAAACCGCAGAGGAACTTCGATTAACCGAAGCTGAATTCGAACTCATCAAGCAAAAACTCGGTCGTACACCCAATTTTACAGAACTATGCACATTTAGTGCCATGTGGAGTGAGCATTGCAGTTATAAGAACTCGATCAAGTGGCTAAAGACATTACCGCGTGATGGTGGTAGAATGCTGGTAGCGGCAGGAGAAGAGAATGCAGGTTTAATGGATATGGGCAATGGCTTTGGGGTGGTATTTAAGATTGAATCACATAATCATCCTTCCGCGATCGAACCTTTTCAGGGCGCAGCAACAGGTGTAGGGGGTATTCAACGCGATATATTTACCATGGGGGCAAGACCCATCGCATCCTTGAACAGTCTTCGTTTCGGAAATATCAACGATAAAAAAACACAGCGCTTATTGGCGGGTGTGGTGCATGGTATTGGTCATTACGGCAATTGTTTTGGCGTGCCTACGGTAGGCGGTGAGATTTATTTTGAAGACTGTTATCATACGAATCCTTTGGTAAATGCCATGAGTGTTGGCATCATGGACTCTAAAAAAATGATCAGCGCTACCGCAGAAGGAATTGGTAACCCTATATTTTTCGTAGGAAGTGCAACGGGTAAAGACGGTATTGGGGGTGCATCTTTTGCATCGGCAAATATTACCGCAGAAAGCACGGAAGAATTGCCCGCGGTGCAAGTAGGCGACCCTTTTCAGGAAAAGAAACTCTTGGAAGCCTGTTTAGAACTGGCCGACACAGGAGCCGTGATCGGCATGCAGGATATGGGGGCAGCAGGGATTATTTGTTCCACTGCCGAGATGAGTGCTAAAGGTGGAGTAGGTATGCGCATTGATCTGGATAAAGTGCCTACACGGCAAAAAAACATGAAAGCCTGGGAATTATTGTTAAGTGAAAGCCAGGAAAGAATGTTGATCTGTGTAGAGAGAGGAAAAGAAGATTCTGTTTTAAAAGTATTTGAGAAATGGGATCTGCCCTGCAGTGAAATTGGGGAAGTAACAGAGGATGGATTGCTTAATTTTTATATGCACGGAGTCCTGGAAGCATCTGTTCCTGCCTATGAATTAGTTTTAGGTGGCGGTGCCCCGCAATATAAAAGAGAATATACCGAACCTAAATATTTTGAAAAGATAAAAGGATTTTCTATCGATGCAGTTGAAGATGCTGCAGATATAAAAGCTGTTGCAGAACAACTGATCCAAATTCCAAATATCGCCAGCAAAAGATGGGTCACGGTTCAATACGATAGTATGGTAGGTACTGCCAATGCAAGTACCAATGCACCCAGCGATGCAAGTATTGTTTTGGCGAAAGGAACGGGAAAAGCTTTGGCCATTACAACAGACTGTAATAGCAAATATGTTTTTGCCGATCCTTATAAAGGTGGGATGATCGCTGTTGCCGAAGCAGCCCGAAATGTAGTATGTAGCGGTGCTGAGCCGATTGGTGTCACGAACTGTTTAAACTTTGGTAATCCTTATGACCCCGAAGTGTACTATCAGTTTGTGAAAGCAGTAACAGGAATGGGCGATGCTTGCCGTAAATTCAACACACCTGTTACCGGTGGTAATGTGAGTTTCTATAATCAAAATCCGGATGGCCCTGTTTATCCAACCCCAACCATTGGAATGGTGGGAATATTGGATGATCTGGATAACCGGATGACATTGGATTTCAAAGAAGAAGGTGATGTGATTGTATTGATCGGGGCACAGCAAAATGATATAAGTTCATCCGAGTACCTACATAAGATCAGGAAAGTGGAATATTCACCTGCACCACATTTTGATATTGATGAAGAATATAATGTTCAACAATTTATTTCATCCATTATCAAAGAAAAACTAATTCGATCAGCGCATGATATCAGCGAAGGTGGATTGATCGTAACCTTGCTGGAGAAAGGGTTTAACAGGGATCTTGGGTTTACAGTAGATGCTGATGCAGCAGGTTTTAGAAAAGATGCATATTGGTTTGGTGAAGCACAAAGCCGGGTTGTTGTTACAGTAAAGCCATCACAAATTGAAAGTTTGAAATCACAAATTTCGAAGGCATCCATTACATTCAGCATATTAGGAACTGTAACAAGTTCTGATATAAAAGTAAATGGAGAAAATTGGGGTAGCATTTCGGATTGGAAAGAAAAATATGATACTGCAATTGAGAAATTATTAAAATAGAAAATGAATCATCAAGCAACAATAATAGTGACAGGCGCTGCCGGATTTATCGGTAGTTGCATGGTTGAATATTTAAATGAAAAGGGATTTGAAAACTTGATCTTAGTCGATGATTTTGGTGTTGAAAAAAAACGCATCAACTGGGAATCAAAAAAGTTTACTCAGATCGTAGAACGATATAACTTATTTGAGTGGTTGCATAAGAGCAAACCACAGATTGACTTTGTGATTCACCTGGGTGCCAGGACAGATACCACCGAATTCAATTACTCCATCCATGAAGAATTGAATGTGGAATATTCGCAGGATATCTGGAATTTTTGTACAGCGTATAATGTGCCACTGATCTATGCATCTTCAGCTGCAACTTATGGTGCAGGCGAGTTTGGGTATGATGATGATCATGAAGTGATCGGAAAATTACAACCACTGAATCCTTATGGTATCAGTAAAAATGAATTTGATAAATGGGCTTTGCAGCAACAGAATCAACCACCCTTCTGGGCAGGGTTGAAGTTCTTTAATATCTATGGCCCAAATGAATATCATAAAGGCCGGATGGCCAGTGTGATATGGCATTCATTCAATCAGATAAAAAAAGACGGCATGGTAAAGTTATTTAAGAGTCACCGGCCTGATTTCAAAGACGGGGAACAACTCCGCGATTTTGTATATGTAAAAGATCTGGTGAAAGTGATCGACTGGATGATGTTAGCTATGGTGAATGATGAATGGACAATAGAGAAGAATGGTATTTATAATTTAGGAACGGGTAAGGCAAGAAGTTTTTATGATCTTGCAGCATCAACATTCCGGGGATTAGATTTGCAACCGAATATTATATTTATTGATATGCCTGAAGATATCAGAGACAAGTATCAATATTTTACAGAAGCGAATATGAAAAAATTACGTGCGGCAGGATATACAAATGAATTCTATTCTTTAGAGGAGGGAGTGGATGATTATGTAAGGAATTATTTAAAGGAGCAGAAAATTTATTAACGATAACAGAATATCATGAGCAAGAAAATAGCTATCATCGGGGGCGGTAATTTGGGAACTGCCATTGCAGAAGGATTGATCAGCAGTGGATTTGTATTGCCGCAGGATATCATCATTACCAAAAGAAATATTGAAACACTTTCTTCATTGCAGGAAAAAGGGATCACAACAAGTATTGATAATAATGAAGCGGTTGATTTCGCTGATTATATCATTCTGGCTGTTAAACCCTTTCAATTGAAAGATGTGTTGACTGGCATTAAACCAAAACTTAAGGCAGACAAACATGTTTTAATAAGTGTTGCAACCGGTGTTTGGATCAAGGATATGCTGGAAATGCTGGATGAACCTTTCGCCATATTTCGTGTTATGCCTAATACGGCGATCGCTATACAGGAAAGTATGACATGCATCAGTGAGTACCATGCGAATGTATCACAGATGAAATTTGTTACTGATGTGTTTAATCAACTTGGGAAGACTGTCATAATCGAAGAAAAATTAATGGATGCCGCAACAGTTTTGGGAGCTTGCGGAACTGCGTATGCAATGCGCTATATTCGTGCCAATATTCAGGGGGGTATCGAGATCGGGTTCAGTGCAAAAGTTGCTTCTTTAATTGCTGCACAAACCGTAAAGGGGGCAGCTGAATTGTTATTACAACTGAATACACATCCGGAACAGGAAATTGATAAGGTAACAACGCCCAAAGGTTGCACTATTGCGGGCTTGAACGAAATGGAACATCAGGGTTTCAGTTCGTCACTGATTAAGGGTATTGTAACGAGCTATAAAAAAATAGTGAATGATATGTAATTATGGCATTTTTTTTGCGTTCTTAGGCAACGGATTATATAAGTAAACATATCATCATTGGTAATTGATTTTTCATTTAAAAGTGCAGCATTGCGGAAACATTACTTTTTTCTAATCTTATTTTCTTTAATCTTTTTGAATATCGGTCATGCACAGATTGGTGAAGTTATAAATGCTTCTATTGCTGCTGATACGGCTATAAACAGAGTCACTCCTGATTATTCAAATGAACGGGACATTAAAGATGTTCTTCGAAGAAAGTCGAAAACGAAAAGCACTTTTCTCGAAAATGAAGATGTGGAAAATGGAAAACAAAAGCATTTTTCTTTTGTTCCGGCAGTTGGTTATACACTGCAAACTGGCTTTGCCGGAATCTTAAGTGCCAATCTTGCCTATTATAACGATAATAAAGCCGATACAAAACTATCGAGTATCTCTACCAGTATCACTTATTCGCAATACAATCAAACCATTATTCCATTCCAGGCAGATATCTGGACAAAGAATAATAGGTTTAATATAATTTCTGATAACAGATATATTCAATATCCTTCCGATATATATGGTTTAGGAGGGAAAACCGATCCCAATAACGGTCTTACTATCAATTTCACAGGCTTAAAATTGCATGAAACAATTTTAGCATCTGTTGCAAAAGATTTTTATTTAGGCGGGGGTATTTATTATGATGGATTCTGGGATATAAAAGCAATAGATCCATTGACTAGAAGACGCGATTCTATATTTACCAAGGTGTTGGGCACCACCGAAAAAGCTGTAGGTCTTACCTTCAGAATGTTGTACGATTCAAGACTTAATCAGATCAATGCGGAAAATGGCTGGTATTATAATTTGGTATACCGGGCTAATTCAAAAGCCTTGGGAAGTGATTCGAATTGGAATTCGTTAATGATCGATGTGCGGACTTATTTTCATTTTCCTGAAAATTCCAAAAATGTACTTTCTTTCTGGAGTTTAGATTGGATCACCACATCTGGGAAGCCGCCTTATCTTTTATTGCCAAGTACGGGTTGGGATGATCAATATAATTCTGGCAGAGGATATATTCAGGGTCGCTTTCGCGGACAGAATATGCTTTATTTAGAAACTGAATATAGATACCGGATCTCAAGAAACGGATTGTTTGGCGGCGTATTCTTTGTGAACCTACAAAATTTCTCCAGTGATATCTCTTCTCAATTTGCTACCATCTTACCAGGATATGGCTTGGGTTTTAGGCTGAAGCTGAATAAACATTCAGGGGCCAATCTTTGTGTGGATTATGGGTTTGGCAAGAATGGTTCACAGGGGTTCTTTGTAAATTTGGGTGAGGTATTCTAAACAAAAATCTTTTTTCGTTCTCATTTCACGATTTGACTGCCATAATGAATAGATGATTGAAATACTCAGCCCTTCAATGGTCTGTACTCTTAAAGTAATTGTAAATATCAGTATACATCATTAAAAAGGCGCAGTTCAGGTTAATTTTGAAAGTATCATGCAAAGTTCCTTTAGCATAAAAAATATCTTATTGATCATCTTTTCTATTGTTTTTGCGATTGATGCTTCTTCGCAGATAAAAAAGATAAACGGGGTTGTGCGCGATAAACAAAGTGATGAGCCTATTCCCTTCTGTTCAGTTGTTTTTAAAATAAGTGGCAGGGGTGTGTTGACAGATACCGCAGGTCGTTTCTCTTTTGAATCGGATAAAGCTGCGGCCAATGATACCTTACGTATCTCGAGTGTGGGTTACAATATTGTGTTGATCCCGGCCTCTGTTATTAAAGACTCGGCATTTTTTACGGTAAAATTAGAAGTACAATCATTCGCCAATGAAGCTGTTGTAAAAGTAAAATACAATCGTGCGCTGTGGTTTTGGAAAAGAATCATGAAATACAAAAATATTCATGATCGTACGCACTGGAATAATTTTTCCTACGAGATCTATAATAAACTGGAGCTCGATCTTGAAAATCTCAACACCAATAAATTATCTCAGAATAAATTATTGAAGCCGCTCAATTTTGTTTTGAATTATATTGATTCTACTTCAGAAGAAAGGCCCTTCCTCCCGGCTTATTTAATAGAGACCTTATCGGATTATTATTATCAGAAGAACCCTCATAAAGCGAAAGAGATCATTAAAGCAACCAAAACAAATGGCATAGATAATGAAAGTGTCATCAAACAATTGGGTGGTATGTACCAGAACATCGATGTATACAGCAATTTTATTCCTGTATTTGATAAACAGTTTGTCAGTCCATTTAATGATAACGGCAGCAATTATTACAATTTTAAATTACTCGATACCCAATATCTCAATAAAAAGAGATTGGTGCATTTACGATTTACGCCCAAGCATAAAGGGCAGGATGTTTTTGAAGGAGATTGCTGGGTAAATGATACAAGTTTCGCTATTCAGAAAATTACATTGCGACCATCTGTTGATGCTAATATTAATTTCATCAGTGGTTTATCATTGATCCAGGAATTTAAATTAGTGAACGACAGTACCTGGTTCCTGTATAAGGATAAATTTGTGGCAGATATATCTCCTGTCGGGACCAAAAAAATATCATTAAAAGGTCGAAAAACTACAACCTATAAAAATGTATCTATCAATGATTCTACTATAACTAAAAAATTAGAATCAAATAAAAGCGCAGAAGAAGTGGCTGTTTTGCAGAATGTCTTGGAGAAACCTGATAGTTTCTGGACAAAGAACCGGCATGAAGAATTGAGCAAGAGTGAAAAAACGGTCTATTTAGTATTGGATACACTCGAAAAAAATCCAACATTCATTCATTACAGAAATACAGTTGCTTTTCTTTTTTCAGGAACCAAAGACTTGGGAAATTTCAGGATCGGCCCCTGGTATTATTGGTTAAGCGCCAATAAATGGGAAGGAACAAGAATGCGTTTTGATATTTCTACCAATAAGGATTTTGATAAACATTGGTATTTCAATAACTATATCGCCTATGGCTATGGCGATCACAAATTCAAAGGCAAGGCATCAGTGATGTATGAGTTTAACAGATTGCCGTGGAGTTATATCACTTTATCTTTTAAAAATGATCTGGATAACGGGCAGATGTATACTGATCAATTGGGAACAGATAATATTTTCGCTACTATTTTCCGCAGGCCTAATATCCCCTATAAATTTCAACAGGTAGAAGAAAAAAAGTTAGAAATTTTTAAAGAAACGAATAAAGGAATTGCTTTTGGCTTTGTTGCAAACAGCAGACAATATACTGCATTAATGAACCTTCCGGGATCTGAATTATATCCCGCAACCTCTGGTAATGCTTTTAATAGTTTTGAAACTTCCTTTCGTTTGCGCTATGCTTATCTCGAAAGAACGATCGCTGAGAATTTTGACCGTACCAGTTTAGGAAGCGATTTACCCATTGTTGATATCAAATTCACGCATGGCTGGCCGGGTATTTTAAACAGCAGTTATCAATACAATAAACTTGATCTTTCAGTATCTGACTATTTAAAAGTCTCTCCTTATGGCGTTATTTATTATAATCTGTTTGTGGGGAAACTTTTCGGGACTGTGCCTTATCCATTTTTGCAGATAGCGCCGGGTAATGAGTTATACTACTATAACAAATATGCTTTCAATCTGATGAATCGTTTTGAGTTCATCAATGATCAATATATCGGGTTCAATGTTGAACACAATATTGGCGCAGGTTTATTCAGATTCATTCCGCTCACACGTAAAATGAAATTGAGACAGTTCTGGAGTGCAAAAGGAATTGCCGGTAACTTAAGCGATGCTAATAAACAATTGAATTTTGTTGGTAATTATCCTTTCAAATCTCTAGATGGAAAAATGTATTGCGAAGTCGGTACAGGAGTAGATAATATTTTTAAACTTTTCCGAGTTGATCTGGTTTGGCGTGTTGCCCCTACGCCTGCTGCAAATGAACAAGTGAACAAGTTTGCTGTATTTGGCAGTTTCAGACTTAGCTTCTGATATTTATTTTCATTGCAAACGATTGCAATTCTTGCATCTGCTACTGTCTCGCCTGAGTGGTCGAATAAAGTTGTATTTTCATAAAAACAGCTCATTCATTTAAAAAACATCTTATTAACTTTGTTTTTAAATGATTGCTCTATGAAACAAATTTTTCTAAGCATAACTATCTGTATGCTTTTTTTTATGTCATGTAAAAATAAACCTACCCAACAAACTTTATCCGACTCAACCAATCAGAAATGGTGGAAAGAAGCGGTGGTGTACCAAATTTATCCACGCAGTTTTAAAGACAGCGATGGTGACGGTGTTGGTGATCTGAAAGGCATCATTTCTAAATTAGATTATATTAAAAGTTTGGGAATTAATGTGGTTTGGTTGAACCCGATCTTCGGATCTCCAAATGATGATAATGGTTACGATATCAGTGATTATCGGGGGATCATGAAAGAGTTTGGAACAATGGCAGATTTTGATGCATTGCTGAAAGGGATGCATGAACGAGGAATAAAATTAGTACTTGACCTTGTCGCTAATCACAGTAGCGACGAACACGAATGGTTCAAGCAATCACGTAGTTCAAGAACGAATCCATACAGGGATTATTATCATTGGTGGCCTGCAGAAAAAGGCAAACCTGCACACCGCTGGAGTTTCTTTGATGTGAATGCAGATGCCTGGAAATTTGATTCAGCAACTAATGCGTATTATCTGCATTATTTTTCACGTAAACAACCTGATCTCAATTGGGAAAATCCTAAAGTGCGCAAAGAGATATTTGATATGATGAACTTTTGGTTCGATAAGGGCGTTGATGGTTTTAGAATGGATGTGATTCCTTTTATTTCTAAAGACACCACATTCCCTGAATTACCTAAAGAATACAATGGTGATATGGTGGCGTATTATGCAAACGGTCCGCACTTGCACGATTATTTAAAAGAAATGAATAAGGAAGTATTGAGTAAACACAACGTGATGAGTGTAGCCGAAGGAGCAGGTGTTACCGCACAAACAGCACATAATTTTGTGGATGAAGACAGAAATGAGTTAAATATGTTGTATCATTTTGAAGGTGTAAATTATGGGTATGTAGATGGCAAATTTAAAACACCGGTTCCCGGGGGGTATAAATTGGTTGGCTTTAAAGAAATTTACAGTAAATGGGACAGCATATTTGCGACCAAAGGCTGGGGAACTATTTATCTCGGCAATCATGATCAACCTAGAATGGTTACACGTTGGGGTAATGATTCGCCCGAATTCAGAGAAGCATCTTCTAAAATGCTTACGACATTCTTATTGACCATGCGCGCCACCCCATATTATTATTTTGGAGATGAACTGGGCATGAGTAATATCAAGTTTGACAGGATCGAAGATTATAATGATATCGAAACAAAGAATCACTACACCCTTTTACAAACTCAGAAAGGAGATATAAAAGAATTCATGGAAGCGGCAAAGATCTCCGCTCGTGATAATGGACGTACACCATTTCAATGGGATGCCACTGCTAATGCAGGCTTCACAACAGGCAAGCCATGGCTGAAAATTAATCCGAATTATAAGAATGTAAATGTTGCAGCGGAAGTAGGAAATGTGAATTCCTGTTTAAGTTATTTCAAGAACGCTGTTCAATTGCGTAAGAATAATAAAGTGTTGGTGTATGGAAAATATGAATTGCTGGATAAAGCCAATGAAAAAGTATATGCTTACACAAGAGGTGAAGGAACAGAAAAAGTGTTAGTTATTTTGAACTTTAGTAAAGATAAAGTTACATGGGATCTCCCTGCAGGGTTAGCGGTAGAAGAAAAGCCTCTTTTAAACAACTATCCAACATTTTCTGCAAATGGCCCGATCGCATTGGAACCATATCAGGCTATTGTTGTGAAAGTGAAATAATATTGTGTTGTTAGGATATATAATAAGAGAGCCATCAAATTTTGATGGCTCTCTTATTATATATTATCTCAAATTTCATTTGTCGTCGTTTAATGTGCTTTCAGAAATGCAATTGCTTTTGTATGTGCATCTTCAGTAGCTTCTTTATTAAAAGCGGGATTGGATGGATTAGCAAAACCATGTGCTGCATCATATTTATTTACGGAGATATTTTTTCCTGCAGCTTTCATATTCTGTTCGAAAGCATCTACCACTTCGGGTTTAATACCCTGATCTTTATTTCCGAAGAACCCGATCACATCGCAATTAAGGGTCTTTAATCTTTCCAAATTGGTTTCTGGCCTGCCGTAATACATCACACAACCGGCAGCTTGTTTTCCTGCCAGTATCGTTGCCTGTAAACTCCATCCGCCACCAAAGCACCAGCCAACGGTATAGATCTTTGCATCTGATCCTGCATAGGCAATCGAAGCTTTTACAATATTTTCCAATCTTGTTGCAGAAGCATTTCTCATATATGCCATAGCACTATCAGGAACGGAAGCAATTTTGCCATCATACATGTCTAATGCCAGAACATTTACATTGCCCAATTCTGTATAGAATTTCTCTGCTTCTTTTTTGATATTGTCATTCAATCCCCACCATTCCTGGATCACAAATAACCACTTATTGGTTTTCTTTTTTGCTTTAATGAAATATCCCTGTGCATTGATACCGTCGAAAGATTTGTAGCTGACGGTAACACCCATCGGGTTTTCCAGTGTAAAACGGATCGGATAGGGATGTAATGCAGCAAAGCCGGGTTGATCTGCATCAGCCTGAATCAGGGTTCTGGCTTCGGCATTGAAACAGGCCACATAACATTCTGCCGTTGATGTTTTGGGCTCAGGCCTCTTAAAACTGTAACTCAATAGTGCTGCTGTTGCAAAAGCAGAGGCAAATAGTAAAATTGTTTTTTTCATTTAAGTTGATTTTCATGGTAAAGATGTACACGTTAAATTAACACTTTAGCCTATTGCTTGTTCATTCAGCTAACAGTTATTTTTTGATGAATAAAAATTCATGTAGGTTTGTACGACCTCCGAGAGTAGCTCGTGATTTGTTTCCATTTCTCTTTAAGGTCAAAAAAAATAACATCTGCAAAATAATATGCAGATGATTGTTGTTGTTGCGTGACGAACAGAATGTACAAGTCCTCTGCCGCATAAAGCTATAGAGAACAAGTGTGCCCCGAAGGGATTCCTTTGGAACGACGCAACAAAAGCAAAATAGCAGCACGAAAGTTCAGATCAAAGAAAATATTTACTTAACAGATTAACCATTCATTATGGCCAAGTATATTTTTGTTACAGGTGGCGTAACAAGTAGTTTAGGAAAAGGGATCATTGCGGCAAGTTTGGCAAAACTCTTGCAGTCAAGGGGTTTTAGAGTAACGATCCAGAAATTCGATCCTTATATCAATGTTGACCCCGGTACATTGAATCCTTATGAACATGGCGAATGTTATGTTACAGAAGATGGGGCAGAAACAGATCTTGATCTGGGTCACTACGAACGTTTCCTGAACAGTTATACTTCACAGGCCAATAATGTAACTACCGGAAGAATTTACCAAACAGTGATCAATAAAGAACGTGCCGGAGATTTTCTGGGAAAAACAGTGCAGGTAGTTCCTCATATCACCGATGAGATCAAAAGAAGAATGTTGTTGCTTGGCAAAACAGGGGACTATGACATTATTATTTCCGAACTAGGAGGAACTGTGGGCGATATTGAAAGTCTGCCTTTTATTGAAGCTGTTCGTCAATTGCAATGGGAATTACCGGAAGATGATGTGGTTGTAGTTCATCTGACATTAATACCTTATTTGCGTGCAGCCAAGGAATTAAAAACCAAACCAACGCAGCATAGTGTAAAAATGCTGAGTGAAACAGGCGTACATCCTGATATTATCGTGTGCAGAACCGAAGAACCTTTGAACAATGATATCAAACGGAAGATCGCATTGTTCTGTAATGTAAAACAGGAAGCAGTGATCGAGGCAATGGATGCTTCTACCATTTATGAAGTGCCATTGTTAATGCTACGTGAAAAGCTGGATGTGATCTGTATGAAAAAGTTAAGCATCAATGTGTTTCCTGAACCTGATCTGGAAAAATGGAAAGGCTTTTTAGATAAATTGAAATACCCGAAAAGTAAAGTGACCATTGGATTGATCGGAAAATATATCGAACTGCAGGATGCCTATAAATCTATCCTTGAAAGTTTCATACATGCCGGAGCGATGAACGAAGTAAAAGTGCAGGTAGTGAATGTTCACAGTGAATTTATCACCAAGGAAAATGTGGATGAAAAACTAGAGGGCTTGGACGGATTGCTGGTGGCACCCGGTTTTGGTAATAGGGGTATTGAAGGGAAGATCATTGCTGTACAATATGCAAGGGAAAAGAAATTGCCATTCTTTGGGATTTGTCTGGGAATGCAAATGGCAGTGATAGAATTTGCAAGAAACGTTCTGGGATTGAAAGATGCGCATAGTACAGAGATGGATCCAAACACTCCTGATGCTGTAATAAATATGATGGAAGAACAAAAGAAGATCAAGATGATGGGCGGTACCATGCGTTTGGGGGCTTATCCTTGCGAGATCAAAGAAGGGTCATTAGCGCATAAGATCTATAATGAAACGAATATTACAGAAAGGCATCGTCATCGCTTTGAATTTAATAATGATTATCTAGAGCAATTTGAAAATAAAGGAATGATTGCCAGCGGAAAGAATAATGAGACCGGATTAGTGGAGATCATGGAGTTGCCGGATCATCCATTCTTTATCGGCGTTCAATATCATCCTGAATTAAAAAGTTCGGTGGAAAGACCTGCTCCAGTATTTGTAAGTTTTATAGGGGCTGCTAAAATTTACAATGAAAAAAAGCACGTATATAAAACCTCTGCTTTGCAGGATGCTTTGATTTAAAAGAACTACATAGAAAAATATAGAGAGGGGCAGATAGTATTTAATTCTATCTGCCCTTTTGTTAAAACTATAATCCTCATGTGTTTGAGTTTCTTTCAATGCTCCTGTTTGGTCAGCATATCTTTTTTAATTCCGTTCCACATGTTATCGAAACTTTGTTCGCTGCTTTCTTTCCAGGTATTCATTTGGCTTTGCATTTTTTCATTTCGCTCTTTGTGAGAATTAGTAAAAAAATTTCTAATAAAACCCGAATCCTGTTCAAATGCTAATTGATTGTACAACTCTTTCAATTGTTGTTCGTGAACCATGTTTTTCTGTACGATCTCTTTTTCCATTTTTTCTCGAAGATGAACCTTTTCATCATAAGTGCCTGCGGGTAAAATGGTCTTGGCCAATACAGGCATTAATTCTATGAGCAATAAAATGAGCACCAATAAATAGTATCTGGATTGTAATGCTGTATTGGTTTTTATGAGATTGTTCAAAGCTTCTATTCTCGTTAAAAAACCATCATTCAAAAGTGTATCAAATGATTGTTGTTCTTTTTGAACGGATGATTCGATAAGATGTAAAGAACTATCAGCAGTTTTAATTTGCGGCAATAATGCAATGCTCATCTGTTGGTATTCACCATCCAGCTTTTGATATTCCTTTTGTTTGGCTTTGGCAATATCTTCGAGGCCAATCTTTTTACTGCCGCCCGTGCCATCAGTTTCTGCTATAAAATTATTTCGGGCAATCGATACTTCTTTATATTTATCCTCTAATTGTTTTTGAAGACTTGCTTTATTATTCAGTAGATCCTTTTTGGTGATAGCATAAACAGCTTCCTGTTGTTGCAGTTTATCTTTTTTCTTTTGTTCATTGTCTAACGAGATCTGTAAATGAATTTCTTTGTCAAATAAATACAATAATGCCGGCTGTGCCATGAACATGCCGATAGTTACTGCCAGTATACCCCGAAATACTAATGGCGCTATTTTATTTTTATTGAATTTATTAATGCCTTTGATCAAGGCACGGTCGATCGTTAAAATAATGCCACCCATAAAAATGCCTAATGCAAAACATGCATAGATGTTTGAAACGACAGTACTAAAGAAATAGGTCCAGGCTAAAGTTGCAAATAGCCAGGTGCCCATCACCGTCATGCCGATGATCGAGTAACGGTTTCGGTCGATCACACAATCGGATAATAATTCTTTTTCGGCGGTAGATAACCACCACAAAAATTTTGTCCACTTCGTTGGAATATAGCTTTCCCGTTGGGATAGCATCTGTACGCTTTCCTGCATAACAATTTAATTAAAGAGTGAAGTGGTAGAAGTTGGAAATAGGTTGAGGTTGGAAGTAATGTAAAGGAACAATGAAACTTTGAGAATAGGAACAGTTCTTTTTTTTTTTTGAAAAGTTTAAGAGAATGATTTGCTGTAAAGCTAGGAGTAGCGAGTTATGAGCTTTGAGCAAAACTCGCAGCTAACAGCTCAAGGCTATTCAATAGTACAAATCCGTTGATGGGGATGCCGAATATATCGGCATGATCCGCCGCAACCACCGCTAAACTGCTGTTTCTACCGCTGGTATCATAAAAATGTGAAATCTGTGGACGATAATCTGCAATCAGTTCCCAAACCTTACCTTTGCCGCTCAATATTTTTCAGACTATGAACCTTGATAAAAATACGGTTATTGGTTTTGTGCTGTTGGGCATTTTGTTTTTCTTGTTTTTCTGGTATTCTAACAAGCAACAAGACGCTTACATGCAAATACAAAAAAGGGCAAAAGATTCTATTGACAGGGTGAATGCTTTGCGAGCAATTCCGGCAGATACTATCGCAGCCAGGAAAGATTCATTGTTCAGAGATTCAACCTCAAAATTAACTGTTGCAGGAAATTTTGCTACTGCAGCTATCGGTACTGAACAATTGCTGGTTGTTGAAAATGAAGTGATGAAAGTTACTTTTACAAATAAAGGCGGTAGAGTAAAATATGTGCAACTGAAAAATTATAAATCATTCGATAGCACATTAGTTCAAATTGGTAATGAAAAAGACTTTTTAAGCTACTCGATTAATACAGGTGCAAATGTTGCGGCACAAAGTGGGGAATTATTCTTTACAGCTGCTCAGCCTGTAAAGAATGCAGACGGAAGCCAAAGCGTTTCTTTCACTTTACAAAATGCGACAGGTGAAAGTGTAACACATCAATTCTTATTGAAGAAGAATGAATACATGATTGATTGGAATTTGAATTTAACCGGGGCTGATAAATTATTAAGTGGTGGTGTGATGAACATTTTATGGAAGACTGAACCACAGCGCCATGAAAGCTCTGTTAAATATGAAAGACAACAAAGCAATATCTGTTTTTCAGAAGGCAATGAATTTGATTATATTTCCTCCAAAACACAAAGAAAATTTGAGAAGCCGATACAATGGATTTCTGTTGTGCAACAATTTTTCAATACTACCTTGATTGCAAAAAACAGTTTTGCCAATGGTGAAGTACAATGGACCAGAAGTACTGATTCTTCCAATACTTTATCCAATACGGATGCTGCAATGCAATTAAAAGTGCCTCTTGTAGCTTCTGTAACTATTCCACTGCAATTATATTATGGCCCCAACGATTATAGCATTTTAAAACATGAAGCAGAAAGCATGGATAAAATGGTGAATTTGGGTAGGGATGTATATTCATTTGTACGTCCCATCAACAAGTATATCATTATGCCGGTTTTTGATTTCTTTGCTGGCTTTGTAAAGAATTTCGGTTGGGTTATTTTATTACTAACTGTATTTATTCGGCTGGTTACATCGCCATTAACCTATAGCAGTTATTTGAGCGGTGCCAAAATGAAAGTGTTGAAGCCGGAGTTGGATACATTAAAGAAAAAGTTCGGAACGGATCAGCAGGGATTCGCAATGGAACAGATGAAATTGTTTAAAGAAGCTGGCGTAAACCCGCTTGGGGGATGTATTCCGGCATTATTGCAGATCCCGATATTCTTTGCATTGTATAGTTTCTTTAATTCAAATATTGCATTGAGAGGGCAATCATTCTTATGGGCAAAAGATCTTTCATCATATGATGTGATATTGAAACTACCTTTTAATGTTCCTCTGAATTTCGGAGATCATATCAGCTTGTTTACCATTACTGCTGTATTGACCAGTTTTCTGATCTCCATTTATAATATGGCGTCAACTCCTACACAGGATAATCCTGCAATGAAGTATATGCCTTATATTTTTCCTTTTATGATGTTGTTCATTTTTAATGGACTTCCATCAGCATTAACCTGGTATTATACTGTTTCTAATTCACTAACATTGATACTTCAATTGATCATTCAGAAAAAGATCATTAATCACGATAAGATCCTGGCCAAGATCGATGAGAAGAGAAAGTCTCCGAAAGTGAAAACTAAAAGTAAATGGCAAGAACGTTATGAGCAGATGATGGAGAGCCAGAAAAAAGTGCAGGACTTGAAAAACAAAACTCAGAATAAAAAATAATCAATAGGAAATATTTTCAAGAGCCCTGCATTAGATGCGGGGCTTTTTGATTAACATTGATAAAGAATTTTCGTTTTCATTTGAATTCAACGATATGAAAAAAGTAATTTTATTATTTGCATTGATACCGGCTATGATAATGCATCTGCATGCACAGCAAAGAATTGTGGCAGAATGTACAATCACTTATTCAATTACTGCTGATGCGAATATTGCAGATAAAGACCTGATCGAATCGTTGAAAGAAACCACTAAAACAGTTTACATCAAAGGAAATAACAGCAGAACAGATCTTGTAAGTCCTGCTTTTACACAATCAACTTTTTTTGATAAAACAGAAGGCACTGCTGTTGTTTTGAGAGAATTTGGCAACAACAAATTCATGACCAAATTAGATAAGGATGCTTGGAAAAAACAGAATAGTAAGTTTGAGGGATTAACTATCAACGTATCCAATGAAACAAAAGTTATTCTCGGCTATGAATGTAAAAAAGCAACGATGCAGTTAAAAGATGGGAGTTCGTATGTTGCATATTTTGCAAATGCTATCGCTCCATCAGTAAAGGAGTTTGAATATCAATTTAAGGACGTTTCAGGGTTGGTACTGGAATATGAAGCACTGGAAACGGCGGGTAAAAAAATTCATTATACAGCTATAAAAATTAATTTGAGCCCTGTACCGGCATCAAAGTTTGATATACAATCAAGTAACTACAGAATGTTGAATTAAAAATCAGTGAAGAGGAATTCTGATCTTGTCCTTAATGAATTTAACTTTCAGTTTATAAGGAAAAATAAAAGTGGTGTTACCCTTATCATATTGCATCATGGAACTCATTTCCAGTGCACCGTCGGTATTCTTCTGAGTCACGGTTTGTGATCCTTTGAACTGCATTTCGGATTTTAGACCGGAAATAGAGATACTTCTATGCGAATACAAACTGAGATTTTTGAGCGAATATTTATTGGCTTTATTCCTTTCATCAGTGATACCTGTAAAAGAAAAAGACGCAATAGCCACCTGAACAGCCATTATGAAAATGGCAGCAAAAGCAATTTTTTGTATGTGGCGAAACCGAAACATTGGAACGAAAATAGGTCTTTCTTCCATATTTAACAATTTATATTCTTATAATGATACGTGTAAAGGGTAAAAATGTTGCCTGAAAACTGATTTTCTTTTAAAATTTCCTTATTTTAGATAAACTAATCCAGGCATGAGAGATAATCCGTCCCGCGAAGACCGCGAAGAACTCAAAGAATTACTCCAGCAATACCAGAACCTTAAACAGGGTCGCAGCTATTCTTTTCTTGAAGAAGAAGCTTTTGAACGGATTGTAGACTATTTTGATGAAAAGGATGACTTTAATGAAGCTCTTTTGGCTGCAGAAACAGGATTAGAACAATTTCCCTTTTCTTCTCAACTGATGATCAAAAAAGCGGATATGCTTTTGGCGAACAGAAAATATCATCAGGCATTGGAAGTGCTGGAAACAGCAGAATTGTATGATAGTACGGATGTTAATTTATTCATTTTAAAGACTGATGTTTATCTCGCATTGGATCAACAGGCAAAAGCAGTTGAATTATTGGAAGCTGCTTTGCAGATGTTTGAGGGAGAAGAAAGATTGGACCTTTTATTTGAACTGGCCGATGTGTATGATGATTATGAAGAGTTTGATAAAGTTTTCGATTGTTTACAATTGATCCTGGAAGAAGACCCCAATAATGAAGAGGCATTGTATAAAATTTGTTTTTGGACCGATTTTACCGGCCGAAATGAAGAAAGCATCAAACTTCATCAAAAAATAATCGATGATTTCCCATACAATGAAATTGCATGGTTTAATTTGGCTGCAGCTTATCAGGGATTAAAATTGTATGAAAAATCAATAGACGCCTACAAATATGCAGTGGCTATTGATGAAAAATTTGATTATGCTTACCGGAATATGGGGGATGCCTTTTTAAGGTTGCGTAAATACAAAGATGCTATTGAAGTATTGGAAAAAGTTTTGGAATTATCACGACCCGAAGATGTGATCTATGAAGCGATCGGTCATTGTTTCCATCGTTTGGGAAATTATGCACAGGCAAGATTTCACTATAAGAAAGCGGTACACTTAAATCCTGAAGACAGTAAGCTCTATTATAAGATTGCCACTACTTATATGCAGGAGGATCAATGGCAAAATGCTGTGAAACAATTAGAAAACGCGATGCGTATGCAACGCACGGTTCCGGAGTACAATCTGGCAATGGGTGAGTGCAAGATGAATTTGGAACAATATAAAGATGCCATACTTTATTTTGGAAATGTAGTAAGTAGTAAGCCCCGGAGTGCCTCCGGCTGGGAGGCATTGATTCGTTGTTTACTAAAAGCAACATATTTTGAGGAGGCTGCCGAGCAGTGTATTGCAGCAATGAATGCAACCGATGTTAAACCCATCTTCCTATTTTATTATAGTGCATCACTATTTTTATCAGGAAAATCAAAAGAAGCTTTACTGCAATTGGAAACAGCCATGTCCAAAGCACCAAAGCTTTTGAAAAAGTTTGTTGAATTAAATCCCGGTATTCTGCAAAACAACCAGGTGATTGATATTATTGCCCGTTATAAAAAAGGCAAAAAAATTTAAACCTGTTTTATTTTTGATTGTGTAAGTCTGCTAACTTCATTGCTTTGATTTATACTATTTTTGCAGTTCCTTAAAACACAAACAATGAATTTCAATCTTACTCAAATTCCGGAACGTACACCAAAACCAAGAACACATGGATTGACAATGGTAATGGACAAAGGATTAAGTATAAATGAGGTCCGTAATTTCTTAGATGTTGCCGGCCCGCATGTAGATATTGTAAAATTAGGTTTCGGTACATCATATGTTACTCCCAATTTGAAAGAAAAAATAGAAGTATATCAATCATATGGTATGCCTATCTATTTTGGCGGAACATTATTTGAAGCTTTTTTAATTCGTAACCAGTTCAATGAATATATTAATGTTTGCAAAGAATTTGGTGTTACATATATGGAAGTGAGTGATGGGAGTATCGATATCCCTCATGCAGAAAAATGCGGATATATTGAAAAATTAACCAAACACGGAACTGTGTTAAGCGAAGTGGGAAGTAAAGACGCAGCACATATCATTCCTCCTTATAAATGGATCGAATTAATGCGGGCAGAATTGGAAGCCGGTTCTTCTTATGTAATTGCAGAAGCACGTGAAGCAGGAAATGTGGGTATCTACAGAGGTAGTGGAGAAGTGAGAGAAGGGTTGGTTCAGGAAATTCTCACTCAAATCCCACATGAAAAAATTATCTGGGAAGCTCCGCAAAAAGCACAGCAATTGTATTTCCTCGAATTGATCGACTGTAATGTAAATCTCGGCAATATTGCCCCAAATGAAGTAATTCCCCTCGAATCAATGCGAATTGGTTTGCGTGGCGATACTTTTCATTTGTATTTAAATAAATAAAACCTACAGATGCGTTTATACGGACTGATCGGTTACCCGCTCTCACATTCCTTCTCCAAAAAATATTTTGATGAGAAATTTGCAAACGAAGGCATAACTGATGCAAGCTTTGAGAATTTTTCGCTCGATAATATTTTAATGCTGCACGAGATCTTAACCCAAAAAAATCTCACTGGATTAGCTGTAACTATTCCCTATAAGAAATCGGTGATCGATTTTTTATACGATTCAACAGATGCTGTAAAACAAATGGGGGCATGTAATTGTATAAAGATCAGAGAGAACAAATTATCGGGGTTTAATACTGATGTGATCGGTTTCGAGAAATCATTTATCAAACAATTAAAACCGCATCATACAAAAGCATTGATATTAGGAACCGGTGGCGCTGCTTCTGCTGTTGAATTTGTGTTGCAGAAATTAAAGATCGATCACGAATTTGTATCCCGCAAAAAAGTCGGAACAGAATTTTTATACAATGAACTTGATCAAGATATTTTAAACGAATACCCCGTCATTATCAATGCATCGCCCATTGGCACTTATCCTGATATTGATGAGGCTCCGGCCATACCTTATCAGTTCATCACGTCAAAGCATTATTTATTTGACCTGGTCTACAATCCGGCTGAAACTAAATTTTTACAATACGGAAAATCAAAAAATGCAACCATTCAAAATGGTCAGGAGATGCTAGAGATTCAGGCAGAGGAAAACTGGAAGATTTGGAATGAATGATCAGCCCAATTTTTGAATTGCCTCTTCGGGTACGCTTACTTTCTTTTTTAAGTTATAATCAAAACAGATCATCCCTGTTTTTGCTTTGCCGGCTAAAATAGAATTCTGATCATCCTTAACTTCTAATTTGTAAAATAGGTCGAACCCCAATTTGTCAAAACCATTGGCTGCAACAGAAATTATTACAATATCTCCATAACTCAATTCCTTTTTGTATTCGATGGCAACATCAGCCATAATTAATCCGGCACCTGCAAAATCAAGTTCGCTAAACCCATGCTGTTTTAAGAACTGTTGCCTTGCTTCATGGATTAATGATAAAAAAGAGTCATTACCAACATGGCCACCGTAATTAAGATCAGTTATCCGAATGCTGATCGAAGTTGTGAATGAAAAGTTTTCGGGTAAATTTATTTTAATTCGTTCCATTTTCATTTAAAAATTGAATGAGTTGATCGGTAGCTTTTCTTCTATGACTGAATGCATTTTTTTCTTCCAGGGTCATTTCCGCAAATGTTTTATTACTTCCATTTGGAATGAAAACCGGGTCGTATCCAAAACCTTTATTCCCTTTTTGATCTGTGATGATCTTTCCTTCGCAGATTCCTTCAAACAAATATTCTTTATTGTCTAATATCAACGAGATTACTGTTCTGAAATGCGCATTGCGATCGCCTTTCCCCAAAAGGTTCTCTAAAAGCTTATCAATATTTTTTTGAAAATCTTTTACACCACCTGCATAGCGAGCACTCATGACACCTGGCTCACCATTCAATGCATTCACTTCCAGACCGGTATCTTCGCTAAAACAATTCTGGTTGGTGAGTTGATGTATGACCGATGACTTTTCAGAGGCATTTTTCGCTAAACTGTCATGAGGTTCAGGAATATCAATATCAATACCGGCTTCATGAAGCGTAATGATAGTAAACTCATTCCCGATCACAGATCTTATTTCATCAACTTTGTGCTGATTATTAGTGGCAAAGATTAAGGTTGTTTTCATTGCAGGAATTATATATTGAACATCTTTTTCAAACTTAGCCATAGTTTGCTCTTCTCCAATTTTGCTTCTTGGGTTGTACCCTGTATGATTTCCAAGGAAGGGCTTAATAAAAATTTACAATTGTTGTACTGCTGTATTTGATAATTCGGAACCGTAAAAGGTAATTGAATTTCTTTTGCTGAAATATCGAGTAGCAATAAAAATTCAGGGGCAAGCTTTTCTGTTAATTCGGAATACGAATAATTGTTTTTGGCATAATTTATTATGGCAACATCACCCAGATTCAATTTGCAGGCACCTAAAATGGTCGATAAAAATTGCAGCCATTCATCACGCAAATAAACGGCTTCTTCATCTTTTACTGCAATAACCACATTCTTTTTATTTTCACCCAAGAACCATTTTTGGGCGGGGTGAGTTTTTTGTTTTTTATCGCTCTTTTCCGCTGTATTTAAATCAACCAAAACGTCCTTATAGAGTTCAGCGATCAAAAAGTCCGACAATTGTAATTTTTTAAAACTCATAATTATTTTAGAATATTAACGACTGTTAGTTTTCTTTTTTCTTTTAAATTTGCATCAAATATAAAGTTATGACCGCAGCAGTTGATATCAATGTTTCGAAAGTTGAACGCAGTAAATTAAATGACCTGAATCTTGAAAATATTCCATTCGGGAAATACTTTACCGATCATATGCTGGAAGCAGATTATGAAAATGGTGAGTGGAAGAATGTAGAGATCAAGCCCTATCAGCCCCTGGTTTTAGAACCCTCTTTATCTTCTTTACATTATGGACAGTCCATTTTTGAAGGGATAAAGGCATATAAAGACGAAAACAATAATGCCTATATTTTTCGCCCGCACGATAATTTTATACGCTTCAATATTTCTGCAGAAAGGATGTGCATGCCTGCTGTACCAGAAGAGATTTTTCTGGAAGGAATGAAATTGTTGGTGGATCTTGACAAAGATTGGATCCCCAGCAAAAAAGAACATTCACTTTATATTCGTCCTTTTATGTTTTCAACTGATTACCAGTTGGGCGTAAAGCCATCAGAGACGTATAAGTTCATGATTATTTTAAGTCCTACAGGACCTTATTTTGCAGAGCCAATGAAGATCTTTGTAGAAGAAAAGTATACACGTGCAGCCCCCGGTGGCGTTGGTTTTGCAAAGAATGCGGGTAATTATGCCGGAAGTATGATCGCTGCAAAAGAAGCGAAAAAATTAGGATATGACCAGGTCCTATGGACCGATGCTTTTGAACATAAATGGTTACAGGAAGTTGGGATGATGAATGTTGTTTTTGTGATCAATGGTGTTGCCGTTACGCCATCTTTGGAAGAAGGTACCATTTTAAAAGGGGTGACCCGGGATAGTGTAATTACTATTTTAAAAGACATGGGAATTCCTGTAGAAGAACGTAGAATTAACATTGAAGAGTTGATCGCAGCCTATAAAAACAATAGTTTACAGGAAGTGTTTGGTACCGGTACAGCTGCTACAATTGCATTGATAAAGGAATTACGTTATAAAGATTTTGTAATGCAGTTAGATATTGCAAAATGTAAAGTGGCAAATGCCGTTAAACAAACATTGAATAATATCCGTTCATGTGCAATAGAGGATAAATTTGGCTGGATGATCAAAGCATAATTGTATCCAGGAAATAAAGCCCGAAATCCTGCTTTTTTAAAATTTTAGGATTTCGGGTTTTTCTTTTTGGAATTTAGCCAAAGGCCTATTACCTTTGCCGTCCGAAAAAAATTAAACAAAGTAGAATGCCTACCATTCAACAATTAGTAAGAAAAGGCCGCGAAATCATCAGGGCTAAGAGTAAATCAAGAGCTTTGGATGCATGTCCGCAGCGTCGTGGTGTTTGTACAAGGGTGTATACAACTACTCCTAAAAAACCAAACTCTGCTTTGCGTAAGGTTGCCAAAGTGCGTTTGACAAATAAAATCGAGGTGATCGCCTATATTCCGGGTGAAGGCCATAATTTGCAGGAACACTCAATTGTATTGATACGTGGTGGTCGTGTAAAGGATTTACCGGGTGTTCGTTATCACATCGTTCGTGGTAGTTTGGATACTGCAGGTGTAAAAGACAGAAAGAAGAGCCGTTCTAAATACGGTACTAAGAAAGAAAAAGCAAAAAAATAATCCCTAAATACAGCTGAGTAAAGTTTTAATACTTGAAGAAATTCAGCCCAAATTAAAAATTAGCAAACATGCGTAAAGCACAAGCAAAAAAATTACCACTCGCTCCTGATGGACGTTTCAATGATAAGTTGGTTACCCGTTTCATTAATAACTTAATGTGGCAAGGTAAAAAAAGCACTGCGATCAATATTTTTTATGATGCTGTAGATAAAGTAACCAAAACCACCGGTGAAGATGGATATGAGGTTTGGAAGAAAGCATTGACTAACATTACTCCTGCTGTTGAAGTTCGTAGCCGCAGAATCGGGGGTGCTACCTTTCAGATTCCTTCTGAAGTTCGTGCTGATAGAAAAATTTCTTTAAGTATCAAATGGATGGTTCGTTACAGCCGTGAAAGAAATGGACGTACAATGGCTGATAAATTAGCCAACGAGATCATCGCAGCAAGCAAAGGTGAAGGTGCGGCTTTCAAAAAGAAAGAAGACACTCATCGTATGGCTGAAGCGAATAAAGCATTCTCCCACTTTAAAGTTTAATTTATTTTATATTCTTAGAAAGCCTCGAATGTATCGGGGCTTTTTTATTTTGGTAGCAAGAGCAGTGAGATTGAATTGATACATTCCTCTTATATGGGAAATGAATGAAACTCAAGATGCACAGAGTAATAACTCTGATTTCAATAATTCTCCACAAGTGAATTAAATATTTCTTAACCTCTTTTTCAATGCAGTAAATCCTTACCTTTGCCGCCTCAAAAAAATTTTAAAAACAAGAACTATTTATGGCTGACTTGAAATTACAACGCAACTTCGGTATTGCTGCTCATATTGATGCCGGTAAAACAACCATGACAGAGCGTATCCTGCGTTATACAGGTATGATTCATAAAATTGGTGAAGTGCATGATGGTGCTGCAACTACGGATTGGATGGAACAGGAAAAAGAACGTGGTATCACTATTACTTCTGCTGCAGTTAGTTGTCAATGGAAATTTCCAACAAATAAAGGGGTAGCCGATGCAAATACCAAAAGCTATTATTTTAATATTATTGATACTCCGGGTCACGTGGATTTTACTGTAGAAGTAGAACGTAGTATGCGTGTACTGGATGGTTTGATCGCTTTATTCAGTGCCGTTGATGGGGTAGAACCTCAATCAGAAACTGTTTGGCGTCAGGCTAACCGTTATAAAGTTCCTCGTATCGGTTTCGTTAATAAAATGGATCGTGCAGGTGCTGATTTTTTAATGGTTGTTAACCAGGTTCGTGAAATGCTGGGTGCAAAAGCAGTGCCATTACAATTGCCGATTGGTGCAGAAGATGAATTTAAAGGCGTTGTGGATTTAATTACTATGAAAGGCGTTCAGTGGGATATGGAAACTGAAGGGATGACCTATAAGGAAATTCCCGTTCCGGAAGATATGAAGGAAGAGGCAGAGTATTGGAGAGCTCAGTTAATTGAAGCAGTTGCAGAATATGATGATAAATTATTAGAGAAATTTTTTGATGATCCAAATTCAATCAGTGAAGCTGAAGTGCATGAAGCCATCCGTAAAGCAACGATTGATTTGAGCATCGTACCTATGATGTGTGGGTCTGCATTTAAAAATAAAGGGGTACAAACTGCATTAGATGCTGTTTGTCGTTATTTGCCCTCTCCACTTGATATTGATGATACTGTCGGAATCGACCCTTCAACAGGAAATGAAATTTCACGTAAACCAAATGCGAAAGAACCTTTTGCGGCATTAGCGTTTAAGATCATGACCGATCCATTTGTAGGACGTCTTGCTTTCTTCCGTTGCTATTCAGGTCATTTGGATGCCGGTAGTTATGTTTTGAATGTAAGAAGCGGAAAAAAAGAACGTATCAGCCGTATCATGAAAATGTTTGCGAACAAACAAAATCCGATCGACTTCATTGAGGCAGGAGATATTGCTGCAGCTGTAGGGTTCAAAGAAATTAAAACCGGCGATACTTTGTGTGATGAGAATCATCCTATCGCTTTAGAAAATATGTTCATCCCGGAACCAGTTATCTCTGTTGCTGTTGAGCCTAAAACTCAGGAAGACGTTGATAAAATGGGTATGGCCATTGCAAAACTGGTAGAAGAAGATCCTACTTTAAGAGTAAGAACTGATGAAGATACTGGTCAAACAATTTTGAGCGGCATGGGAGAGTTGCATTTGGAAATCATTGTTGATCGTATGCGTCGTGAGTTTAAAGTGGAGATCAATCAGGGTAATCCGCAAGTGGCTTATAAAGAAGCATTTGGTCAAACTATCGAACACCGTGAAGTGTTGAAGAAACAGTCAGGTGGTCGTGGTAAATTCGCAGATATTCAATTTTCTATCGGCCCTGCTGATGCAGAATGGCTGACTGAAAATCCCGGAAAAAGATTCCAGTTCAAGAATGATATTTTCGGAGGATCTATTCCTAAAGAATTCATTCCTGCCATTCAGAAAGGTTTTGAATCTTCAATGGGTACCGGCGTTTTAGCAGCTTATCCTGTTGAAACAATGAAAGTTAGGATCTATGATGGTAGTTTCCATCAGGTGGATTCCGATTCTATGTCATTCGAACTTTGTGCGAAGGGTGGTTTCCGTGAAGCCGGTCGTAAAGCAAAACCTGTTTTATTAGAGCCGATCATGAGAGTGGAAGTGGTAACTCCGGATCAATATATGGGTGATGTAACGGGAGATTTGAACCGTCGTCGTGGTATGCTGGAAGGAATGGATACCAGAGGAAATGCTCAGGTTATCAAAGCCAAAGTTCCATTAAGTGAAATGTTTGGATATGTAACCCAACTGCGTTCTTTGTCTTCCGGTCGTGCAACATCTACTATGGAATTCTCACATTACGCGCCTGCTCCAAATAATATTGCAGAAGAAGTAATTGCAAAGAGCAAGGGTAAAGTGAAGGTAGAAGACTAATTTTACTGATATATAAAGGAAAGCCTCGTTCAAATTTTGAACGGGGCTTTTTTACAAAACAATTCTTTCAAATAAGGGTGGTAAAAGCAGTAAATCCGGGAAATGACGGTTTTTAGAAAAATATTCAATATTTTTTTCTGATTATCTTAAAATTCTTTCAATATTTCTTGCCTGTGTGGTATCAGCCCCTTACCTTTGCAGCCCCAACGGAAAATTGGGTTTTGACTATGTCTCAGAGAATCAGAATCAAATTACAGTCTTACGATCACAATCTGGTAGATAAATCTGCAGAGAAGATCGTTAAAACAGTACGCAGCACAGGTGCCGTTGTTACAGGACCTATTCCTCTTCCTACAAGAAAGAGAATCTTCACTGTACTTCGCTCACCCCACGTTAATAAAAAGAGTCGTGAACAGTTCCAGCTTTGCACGCATAAGCGCTTGTTGGATATTTACACTTCTTCTTCAAGAACTGTAGATGCTTTGAGTAAATTGGATCTTCCTTCAGGAGTTGAAGTTGAGATCAAAGCTTGATAAAGAGATCTTATTCAATATATCCATCTCCCAATCTTAATTGAAAAAGGAGCTCTGGTTCGAAAACAGTGACATATAAACAGGCCCTTCGAGGTTTGTTTGCTTCCGGTACTTCCGAAGCCTTAATGAAAATTAGGGGAACAAAGGAAAAGGTCGGCAGAAAACAGGGATTGAATTTCGCTTTCATCGGCGGAATGTCCTCTACACCTCAGCGGGGCGCAAACCGCTAAACGATGAAAGGAATTATTGGTAAAAAAATCGGGATGACCAGCATCTTCGGAACAGACGGTAAACAAACCGCTGTAACGATCATTGAAGCTGCTCCAAATGTTGTTACTCAGGTAAAAACAAAAGAGTCTGACGGCTATAATGCATTACAATTAGCATTAGGCGACAAGAACGAGAAACACAGTACAAAATCCGAGCTTAATCACTTCGCAAAAGCTCAAACTTCCGCAAAGAAATTTGTAAAAGAATTCAGAGACTATTCCATAGAAAAAACATTGGGCGAAACCATTTCATTAGACATTTTTGCTGAAGGTGATGATGTTGAAGTTATAGGTACCACAAAAGGTAAAGGTTTTCAAGGTGTTGTAAAACGCCATGGATTCTCCGGTGTGGGTGAAGCAACGCATGGTCAACATGATCGTTCGAGAGCTCCGGGTTCTATTGGCGGATCTTCTTATCCTGCAAGAGTATTCAAAGGGATGAGAATGGCCGGCCGTATGGGTGGTGACAGAGTGAAATTGAAAGGCTTGAAAGTTGTAAAGATTTTCGCTGAGAAAAATTACATTCTTATCAGTGGTTCAGTTCCTGGCCACAACGGTTCAATCGTTTTAATCCAGAAGTAATCACTTTTAATCAGAAGAACATGCAAGTAGACGTATTAAATATAAAAGGACAGAAGACCGGTAGAACGGTTGAATTGCCTGCAGAAGTGTTTGGTGTAGAACCTAATGATCATGTGATCTATTTGGCGGTTAAACAATATTTAGCTGCCGGTCGTTCAGGTACACACAAAGTTAAAACACGTGCTGAAGTTCAGGGTGCAAGCCGTAAACTTCACAAACAAAAAGGTACCGGTGGTTCACGTAAAGGTAATATCCGTAACCCTTTGTATAAGGGTGGTGGTACTATCTTCGGACCAAAACCACACAGCTACGATTTTAAATTGAATCGTAAAGTAAAAGACCTTGCCAAAATTTCTGCATTAAGTTATAAAGCAAAAGATAACGCAATATTGGTTGTTGAAGATATCAACTTGGATACACCAAAAACAAAACAATTAATTGAAGTTTTCAATGCTTTGAATGTAGGAAATAAAAAAGCAATTCTTGTTTTACCTGAATACAACGACAATGTGTATTTAAGTACTCGTAACGTTCCTAATATCGCTGCTACTTTATTGGCCGATATCAATACTTACGAAATTGTAAATGCCGATGTTTTAGTATTTACAGAGAACACAGCAAAAATTTTTGCAGATAACGAAGCTGTAGTAGCTTAATATAAAACGTTTCAACTTTTAGAAAATGAAACCGACTGAAGTTTTAGTAAAGCCGATATTAACCGAGAAAGCAAATGCACAACAAGAAAAGTTGAGAAAGTATGCTTTTAAAGTAAATCGCAAAGCAAACAAACTGGAAATTAAAAAAGCAGTAGAAGATTTTTACGGTGTAAGTGTAGTGGATGTTAATACTGCAGTAATTCCCGGAAAAAATAAAACACGCTATACAAAGGCCGGTTTTATTCAGGGACAGAAACCTGCTTTCAAAAAAGCATTGGTAACTGTAGCTGAAGGCGAATCGATCGATTTATATTCTAACATTTAATTATAGCAAGCGAAGCTGAAAATTTCGCATAAATAGAAAAGAAATGGCATTAAAAAAGTACAAACCAATGACAGCCGGCACACGCTGGAGAATTGGAAATGCTTATGCTGAAATCACCACTAACAAACCCGAAAAGAGTTTGTTGGAGCCTGTGAAAAAATCAGGGGGACGTAATTTTCAGGGTCGTCGATCAATGAGATATATTGGCGGCGGTCACAAGAAACATTATCGTATCATCGATTTCAAGCGTAACAAACACGATATTGAAGCAACTGTTGTTTCAATCGAATACGATCCAAACCGCACAGCATTTATTGCTTTATTGCAATACGCTGATGGCGAAAAAAGATACATTCTTGCACCGCAAGGTTTGCAGGTTGGTACAAAAGTTATCGCTGGCGATAATGTAGCTCCTGAGATCGGCAATGCATTGCAGATGAAACATATTCCTTTGGGTACTGTGATTCATAATGTTGAATTACAACCCGGACAAGGTGGTAAAATGATCAGAAGTGCAGGCACTTCAGCTCAGTTAGCCAATAAGGAAGAAAAATATGCTGTCTTAAAAATGCCAAGTGGTGAATTGAGAAAATTATTGATCAATTGTTATGCAACAGTTGGTGTTGTTTCTAACAGCGATCATAATTTGGAAACTGCAGGTAAAGCCGGTGTAAATCGTTGGAAAGGTATTCGTCCGCGTACACGTGGTGTTGCGATGAACCCTGTAGATCATCCGATGGGTGGTGGTGAAGGTAAAGCTTCAGGTGGACAACCTCGTTCTAGAAACGGCCAATACTCTAGAGGTTTGAAAACAAGAACAAAAGGAAAGGGCAGTGATAAACTGATCATCCAGAGAAGAGACGGAAAGAAATTAACTAAGTAATCGTAACAGTTAAAATATCCCGGTAACGGGAGAATAAACTATAAAAAAATAACTATGGGTCGTTCAATTAAAAAAGGTCCTTACGTAGATGCAAATCTGGATGGTAAAATTGTTGCCATCAATGAAGGAAAAGCAAAGAAAGGCGTTATCAAAACCTGGAGTCGTCGCAGCACAATTACTCCTGATTTTGTAGGTCACACATTTGCAGTACACAACGGAAATAAATTCATTCCGGTTTATGTAACTGAATTCATGGTAGGACATAAATTAGGTGAATTTGCACCAACCAGAAATTTCAGAGGTCACTCAGGTTCTAAACAATAAGTAAGTAAAGTTTCAGGATTTGATTTGTAAGATCAAAAACAGAAACAAAAAACTAATAACAAAAAAGAAATGGAAGCAGTAGCTAAACTGAACAATTATCCCACAGGTCCGCGCAAAATGCGTTTACTCGCTGATGTGATCAGAGGAATGGAAGTGGAGAAGGCGCTGGCTATATTGGAACATCATCCTCAACACAATGCTACTCCGTTAGCAAAATTGTTGAAGAGTGCCATCAGCAACTGGGAACAAAAGAATAATGGCGCAAGTGCAGCCGATAGCAGCCTTGTTGTAAAAACGGTTTTTGTTGACGGTGGTCGCGTATTAAAGCGTATGCGTCCGGCACCACAAGGTCGTGGATACAGAGTAAGAAAGCGCAGCAACCATGTAACAATTATTGTAGATTCTAAACTAATGAAACCATAACATATGGGTCAGAAAGCAAATCCTATTGGTAATAGATTAGGGATCATC
>Ga0364859_10113_pt1 | contig 57403 bp, 52 predicted proteins | sample ExccelAu500001D3_FD_206911 | JGI IMG/M metagenome (GOLD analysis project Ga0364859, IMG submission 206911) | Enriched cells from Trout Bog Lake Hypolimnion, Wisconsin, USA - BchlTB.Aug20.5000.01 .D3 | ecosystem: Environmental > Aquatic > Freshwater > Lake > Hypolimnion/Profundal zone | place: USA... | reverse complement strand
CCTTTTAGGTAGGGCCAAGCGACAAATTTCTTAAAAAAAAGATAGAGAACTGGTGGAGGGCGATGGGCCTTCCGAAGTTCATCTTCCATTTTTTTCCACTTGTTGATGTGAAGTGCGATAGTCGGTCTTTCGGCCGACTGAATTGTCCGAAATAAGACGTCCCCTCGGAAATATCGGACCGAATTTGCAATTCGTTCGAGGATCTGTTCTGGCAGGAAAGAGGGCCACTCTATCAGCGGTTTTTGCCGCGGCTTGAGGAGATCAACTCGATAAGGGAAGCTTTTTTTGACCCGCTTTGGGGAAAGGATGATCTCCAATTGGTCATAAAAATAGGACGGGCCATGTCGATAAAAGCTGAAAAAATAACAAGTCTGCGACCTGAGGAGCTTTTCGGCAGGACGGACAAAGCGTCTGTTGAAAATCCTGTCATCCAAAAGCCACACGATATCGTAGCCTGACTCTCGATAGTCGATGACTCTTTTAACTACCTCTTCTGGCTCGATGGATGAGCACTGTATTTCAAAAATGATCTTTTTTTCTTCCCAGATTAGATCTGCAATCCGGTGGATCTTTAAAAAGGGGCGTTCAAGGGCCTCTTTTTCTAGGGAAAGATACTTTTGGAGCTGCAGTTGAAGAACGAGGTGGTCTTCGCTTTTTGAGTAGAGGCGGCATCCAGACGATTTCTGGAAATGGTAGAAATGGGGGTGGCGGCCCCCGCCTCTCCTGAGCTTGACGGGGGCGCGGCATTCGATGCAGCGGTACGAGCCATTGGAAAGGGCATCGGCTGCAAAAACAGGGACCTCGCCATCCAAAGCGTAAAGGGGCATCAGAGTTACTATTGCAAATAATCGCCAGAATTATATGATATTGTCAGAAAGGGAATCCAGGCCCAAGATATTTTCATTCTTTTGAGCTTTCTGTACGACCATAAAGCTCTCGGGCTAAATGAGTAATTTTAAATTAAGGTTCGAAAGTTTATACCCCGTTTTGTTCAATTGGGCCTCGGTTATTTTCCATTCGATATTAGGAGCGCATGAGTAGCACTACTGCTTTCAGTAACCCCCAGCACCAGCAAAAAATTGAAGAGCTGGTCACTATCGCAAAAGAGCAAGGGTATCTCACTTACGAGGAGATAAACGAAATTCTTCCTATGACGTTCGATTCGCCAGAACAGATCGACCAGGTGTTGATCTACTTAAGCGGAATGGACATTCAGGTTCTCAACCAATCAGAAGTTGAGCGCCAGAAAGAGCGAAAAAAAGAAGCCAAGGAGCTTGAGGGCCTACCCAAACGGAGCGAGGGCACTTCTGATGATCCTGTCAGGATGTATCTCAAGGAGATGGGATCCGTCCCGCTTCTGACCCGAGAAGAGGAAGTCGAGATCTCAAAACGGATCGAGAAGGCACAGATCCAAATCGAAAAAATCATTATGCGATTCCGTTACTCTACGCGGGAAGCGATCTCGATAGCAGGCCATCTTTTAGGCAGTAAAGAGCGCTTCGACAAAATCATCGCGGAAAAAGAGGTGTCGGATAAAGCCCTCTTTCTCAATTTGCTCCCAAAACTCTGCGAACTCATGAAGGAAGAGGATAGTCTCCTCGAAAAACTTCTGGTCCAAAGCCGCGATCAGAGTCTTAAAAAAGAGGAACGGGGCCAACTTCTGGAGAATCTTGAAAAGTGCCGTATTCGCTCTCAAGCCTATCTGCGTCGATTTTGCTGTCGTCACAACATCATCGAAGACTTTGGCGAAGTAATCTTGACCGCTTACGACCGATTCCTGCAGCTCGAAAAAGAGGTTCAGGAGCTAACTCCCCGGGCAGAAAAGAATAAGTTCGCTGGAGGGAAGCTTGCTGCAGCAAAACGGAAGCTCTACAAGCGGGAATTGGCCGCCGGCCGGGTTCTGGACGATTTCAAGAAAGATGTCCGGATGCTTCAGCGTTGGATGGATAAGAGCCAAGAGGCCAAGAGGGAGATGGTGGAGTCGAACCTCAGGCTCGTCATCTCTATCGCTAAGAAATACACCAACAGAGGCCTTTCCTTTCTCGATCTGATTCAAGAAGGGAATATGGGTCTCATGAAGGCAGTGGAGAAATTCGAGTACCGCAGAGGATATAAGTTCTCTACATACGCGACCTGGTGGATTCGGCAGGCTGTGACGCGTGCGATCGCAGATCAGGCAAGAACGATCCGTATTCCTGTCCACATGATCGAAACGATCAACAAAGTCCTTCGAGGAGCCAAGAAGTTGATGATGGAGACCGGTCGTGAACCGACTCCTGAAGAGCTCGCCAATGAGCTCGGTCTAACTCCTGAGCGGGTCCGTGAGATCTATAAAATCGCGCAGCATCCAATCTCTCTACAAGCTGAAGTTGGCGATGGAGGAGAGAGTCAGTTTGGAGATTTCCTCGAGGATACAGCAATCGAATCTCCCGCCGAAGCTACTGGCTATGCCATCTTGAAGGACAAGATGAACGAAGTCCTTGCAACCTTGACAGACAGGGAACGGACAGTTCTTATAGAGCGGTTTGGTCTTCTAGATGGAAAGCCGAAAACTCTGGAAGAGGTTGGCGTGCGCTTTAAAGTAACCCGGGAGCGGGTCCGCCAGATCGAGGCAAAAGCTCTGCGGAAGATGCGGCATCCTACCCGTGCTAAGCAACTCCAGGCGTTTCTAGATCTTTTAGAAGGCGAATGAGATCACACTCCTCCCTGTAAAGCAGCTTTACATTTTGCGGTTTCTTTGGTACATCCCAAAGAATACCGGGAGGTAGGAGTGAAAACAAAACAATTGGTTGGCGGCGTCATCATTGCTGTGGGCGTTGTATGTCTATGCCTTAGCTATTATATCAAGCAACAAGTTGCTCAGGGACTGAGTAAAGCCGAAGGGGTATCTCAGGGCTTGTCTACATTTGGACAGGGAGGGAAAATCGTCGGGGGAATTGTCGAAAAACATGCCTCGGGGAAGGCTTCTCCCTATCAACAAAACGCGCAGTTTCTTCTGATGGGGGGAATCGCCCTGCTAGTGATAGGCGGCACGTTAGTCGTATTCTGCAATAAAAAATAGGGGCTTGGAGCGTATCGGAGTCGAACCGATGACCTCAACAATGCCATTGTTGCACTCTACCAATTGAGCTAACGCCCCTAAGAATATGGGACAATTCTAGGGGCGTTAGCCATTTTGGATCAAGGGCATTCCATCAAAATTCAGTTGCGGGTACAATGCCAGCCAAAAAACCGTAGTAAAGAAATGTTTTTTCAAGAAGTTTTAGAAGCTAAAGCCGATCCAATTTTCGGTCTGAATGAGGCGTTTCAAGCCGATCCAAGGCCCAATAAAGTCAATCTCGTCGTAGGAATTTATAAAGATGATGCGCTCCGTCCCGTCTTAATGCCGTCGGTCAAGAGAGCGAAAGATGAGCTGGTTGCAACCGACTTCACAGCAGACTATCTTCCAATCGATGGCTTCCCCGATTTCTACAATCGAATCGGGGGTCTGGTCTTCGGAGAAAATCTATGGGCTGAAAATCAGAGCCGAATCTACGCCGGACAGACGATCGGTGGTACAGGAGCGATCCAAATCGGGGGGCAATTTTTGTCTCAAGAGGGGATGAAGTCTATCGTCATCCCGAATCCTACTTGGCCAACCCATCGCTCTATCCTTGAAAGAGCAGGCTGCACTGTGGATAGTTACGCCTACTATGACAGAAAACAGCACGGCGTTGATTTCGAAGCCCTTTTGTCTTCCCTGAGTTCTTTTCCCGAGAAAACGGCGGTGCTTCTTCACACTGTCTGCCATAATCCGACAGGCTGTGACCTCTCTGTCCGCGAATGGGAGGAGCTCTCCCGTTTCATGAAAAATAGAAAGCTGCTCCCCTTTTTCGACTTTGCCTATCACGGACTTGGGGAGGGAATCGAAAAAGACCGGAAACCCATCGAGATTTTCCTCGAGGAGGGTCATGAAATGATCGTAGCCTATTCCTGTTCGAAAAATTTTAGCCTCTATTGTCAGCGGGTGGGGGCTCTGTTCATCGTTGAAGAAAATGGACTAGGTAAACGGCGAATTGGATCTCAGGTAAAGAGAATCATGCGCTCCCTTTATTCAAATCCCCCAGCATACGGATGTCAGATTGTGGCCCATTTGCTCCAAGTGTCTTCGTTAAGGGCAGAATGGGAGAAGGATCTTGCATCGATGCGCCACCGCATTGCATCGATGAGAGAAAGTTTGATACAGCGCCTCTCGGCAAGTAGATCAAAGACCGATTTTCAGTTCCTCCTAAAGCATAAGGGGATGTTTTCTTTCATTGATTTGGAGCAAAGTCAAGTCCATCGATTGATCCATGAATTTGGGATTTTTCTCACTGACAATGGAAGAATTTCTCTATCTGGTCTATCATCGAGAAATATCGAATATGTTGTGAAGGGCTTGATAGCGGTTTGTGAATCAAAATGAAGCAAGCAGTAGCGTTTCCTTGTATTTTGCTCGGACTTTTTTTGATGGGGATCACCCGTCTTCCTCGAGAATTTTCCGATGAAGTCCGATCTTCTGCCGTAGGTTGTTTATCTCCCATTTGGCGCTCAACAACGTATTTTCGAAGTTATCTGGCAGACCGTCCGCTTACAGCGATCAAGAACAGTGACTCTAGTGAACTCACCCGCCTCAGAATAGAAAATCGAAATCTAAGAGCGCAGATCGATTGGGCAGCCGATTGGTTTCTCCATGAGAAAAGAATTTTGGAATTGGGAGACCTACTGAAAAAGGGAGTGTTGGATCGGAGGCGCTCTTTCTGGCTCGATTTGATTCAGCGTCAATCGAGGTCGGTCCCTGCACAAGTAATATACAGGGATCCCAGCTCATGGAGCAGCACTCTTTGGATTAGTGTGGGAGAAGAAAACAATGAAGCGCTCGGAGAGACAATCATTGCTAGGAATAGCCCTGTCGTTTTAGGAGATTCGCTCATTGGCGTGATCGATTTTGTTGGAAAGCGGCAGTCGAGAGTGCGGCTCATTACCGATTCGGGTCTCACTCCATCAGTCCGGGTCTGCAGAGGATCATCTCAGAATAGGGAAATTGCCCGTTCAATTGAATCGCTCGCAATTAAGTTAAAAGACAGGGAGGACCTATCGGAATTCCTAAAACCACTCCAAGAATTTTCTGAAAAATTAAAAAAGGATTCGAACGATCTTTTTTTAGCAAAAGGAGAGCTGAGAGGAAGCGGCGCTCCCTTTTGGCGCTCGGGAAGGCCTATCCTAAAAGGCATTGGCTTCAATTATGATTATCCTGATGCTGAGGGGCCTCCACGAGATCTTCGGACTGGCCGTCCTTTGTCTGGATCGGAGAAACCTGCGCCTCTAATTCGTGTAGGAGATCATCTCATTACCTCGGGGCTCGATGGTGTTTTCCCTCCGGGTCTTTCTGTTGCTACTGTATCTCTCATTGCTCCCCTAAAAGAGGGAAGCTTCACCTATGAAATCGAAGCTGTCCCAACTGCTGATTCTCTAAATGAGTTGCGGTCTGTATTTGTCCTCCCTTCTGCAGCTGGAGATTGAGTCTCTTAATTGTACGATGTCTGTTTTCTTAAATGCTTGATTGTAAAGTTTTTTCTGTGATGAAGAAAAAGGGTGATTTAGATTTTTTTCGATTGCCTGAAAGATAGGAAGAGAGGGGTTTAAGATGCGGCCGCAGCTGAAAAGCCGGCCAGTCGGCAAGGTGGGGTGAGGGAAGAAGAACATGGGGCGCTTGAAAAAAAGAAAGTCATAGCCAATGGATGAAAAATCTCCCAGATAGGCATCGACTCGGTTCAAGATGGGGTGCACGGGAGGAAAAGCGTCAACCAGGATGGCATTCGACTTTTTTTCGATCTGGGCTAAGTTCGCATAGTACCGAGCTGGATCGCGCTGTTCCAAAAGAGGGTGAACTTTTACGATCAGGTTCCAATCGGAGGGCAGTTGCAACAAAAGTGTCTTGAAATAATCAAAGAATGAAGTGGAGCGATCGGCGTCTTGCCAAGTAGGTGCATAGAGGAGGGTGGGCCGATGAGACTGGAGACGGGAAAAAATGTCCTTTTCGACTAGATCGTCGTAGAAAGGTTGATGCTGCCGATAATGCATAGCGCGGTAGTCCCCGATGAAGGCATAGCGTTCAATGGCTGGCCAGATCTTGAGCTCTTTGAGCATCTTCGCCAAAAGATTGCCGTAAAGTAGGACGATATCTTGCTGGGCATAGGGAGCAAGTAGCGGAGCCGAATAGCCTTTATCCGATTGACCGTGGGGACAAAAGATAAGCTGCATCTCTTTCTTATAAATATTCCTGAACAAATTTTTCAGGTGCGCTGCCCAAAATTTACACTCAATCAGACAGTCAAATCGCTCGGCTAAATAGGCCAGATGAAATTCAAGGTCTTCGTGCAGAGATGTTTGTACATGAGGATAGAACCGTTTTGCGAGTTGAAGATTCGTCTCTTCGGTGACCAGAAGAGGGATCTCCAAAAGGGCTGCCAGCGGGGCAATATGATCGAGGAGATGGATATCAGGACCAGAATTCAGCGCTCCGATATTCATGAGATATCGCTCAGATTATCACCAAAAGTGTCAAAGGTATAGGCATACACTTGCCGTCTTGCGTTGCGTAGGCAGTCTGGTTCATCTCTTTTTTGGAAAATAGCAGCCGTCTCCTCGGGAAAGATTTCGTGCCCGCAGCGGTAGAGAAAAAGACTCCTCTCTCGCGAGGCATTTTTCTTCCTTTCATTGATGAAATACATGGGACGATTCCAATAGAGGAAGTCATAACCGATGGAGGACATGTCCCCGATGTAAGCATCGCAGAGGTTTAAAAGGGGGTAGATAGGAGGAAACTCAGGAAGAAAAATGATATTTGATTTTGTGACATAGCGACTCATTAGGATTTCTATTTCGATGGGCGATTTGAGCAACGTATTGGGATGGAGCTTAACAATCAGATTGCAATGATCGGGTACATTTGCTGCTAGGGTTGGGAACACTCTCCAGAAAGACCCATTATCTTCCGCGTCGCTCCAAGTGGGGGCGTAGAGGTAGGTGCCCCCTCTTTTTTTGAGGCGAATTTCTTTTTCAATCAGAGCATCATAATGCTTCTGGTGTTTACGCCAGTAGGCAAGGCGGAAATTACCAACCCGTTTTAGGTTGGGAAAAACATTTTGCATCTTCATGAAGTCGACCATTTTTTGCCCGTAAACAAGAGCCGATTCTCCCTGAAGAGGGGCAAAAAATGAGGTATTCCATCCTTTATCTGAGTTGCCGTGGGGCAACCAGAGGAGGTTACTTTTAAAATTAGGGCCAAATGCCGACTTTAGCAATCCTCGAAGATCGCACGAAACGATCAAGTCAGGCAAAGAGAGATCCCAAACATTTGTTTCAATCACTTCAAGGCTAGGATAGTACCTCCTAGCAAGGTCGGCGACCGTCCCTTCGCAGGCAATCAAGGGCCATCCATTCAGGGCACAGTAGGGACCCAAATGATCGAGATAGTGGCGAGAATCATCGAAAATCAGTCCGGCGCAATCCATAGGACGTGTTATCATTCCACAAAAAGGAATTTTCCCGATGAGAGAAATTGAGAAACTCCATCTTTGGTACGAAGAGAACAAGCGCCCTTTCCCTTGGAGAGAGGAGAGGACCCCTTATCGAGTTTGGATCTCAGAGATGATGCTCCAGCAAACACGAGCGAGCGTAGTTATCCCCTATTTTCTCCATTGGATGGAGCTTTTCCCCGACGTAGAGACCCTTGCCAAGGCGCCCCTGGAAACCGTTATCAAGACATGGGAGGGACTCGGCTACTATAGCAGGGCGAGGTATCTTCACGAGGGGGCCAAACAGATAGTTGAACAGTTTGGAGGGAAAATCCCCGATTCCAGGGAGGCTCTTTCAACGATATCAGGTCTCGGATCTTATACTGTCGGAGCCCTTTTATCTTTTGGATTCGGTAAAAAAGTCCCCGCTGTAGATGGGAATGTGGCCAGAGTCTTGAGTCGCTACTTCGCCATCGAGGAAAATATCTCTAAAGCAAAGGTGCGAAGAACAATTGAAGAGAAAGCAGCTCTCTTTTTAGACGACCAGGAACCGTGGATAACCGCCGAGGCTTTGATAGAATTAGGCGCTTCAGTGTGCCTCCGAAAACCTCGGTGCATAGAGTGTCCGCTACGGGATGGGTGTCAAGCCCTAAGCAAAGGGATCGCCGAATCGTTACCCATAAAAAATATCCCGGTCCCCATCACTATTTTAAGAAGAGCCGTGGCTGTAGTTGAGTCGCAAGGGCGATTTTTGGTTCAAAAAGGGGAAGTAGGAAAGGTTATGGCCGATCTGTACGAATTCCCCTACTTCGAAATGGAAGGCCATACCTGGACGCCCCGAGAGATGGAAATTGAAACCATGCGGCAATTGGGTTTCAAGGTTGAATGGGTCAAAACTCTTGAAGAGACTTCTCATACATTCACCCGATTTAAGGCGCATCTCCTCCCTTTTCTACTCAAGACGGAGGGTCGAGAATTGGGAGGAACCTGGGTTGAAAAAGAAAATCTTTTACAATTGCCCTTTTCTTCGGGGCATAGGAAAATTGCCGGTAGGATTATACTGCACGCGGACAGCTTCTTAAATTTTTGCGGCCATCATAGCGGCCCATCTTTGAACGATCGTTCGTCACCCATATTGCGGCAATATGGGCCTTCTTGCGATTGTTCAAATCCGGACCACTCTGAGGCCGCCAAAATTCAAGAATCTACCCGCGAGCAGTATATATGAAAATTCTTCATTTGGAGGCCTCACCGGGTTGGGGCGGTCAGGAAATTCGGATCTTGCGTGAAGCGGAAGGGATGCGCGACCGTGGGCATGAGGTTTTCTTTTGTGTTATGAAAGGGGGAAAATTGATTGATGCTGCGTGTAAAGCCGGCTTTACAGTCTACCCCCTCAACTTCAATAAGGCGGGATGGCTCTATTCTCTTTTCCGGCTCATTTCGATCATCCGAAAACATGAGATCGAGGTGGTGAATACCCATTCGTCACTCGATTCCTGGATTGGGGGTATCGCGGGCCGAATCGCAAAGCGGGCAATCGTAAGGACTAGACACCTTTCCACTCCGATCAAAAAAGGGTTGAATGGCAAATTCCTATATGGAGTTCTTGCCGACTTTGTTGTCACCACCTGTGCTTCCATTATTCCGATGATTTGCGAAAGGTCTGGAAAGAGCACTGCTCGATGCCGCTCGATTCCGACCGGAGTCGATCTCTCCCGAATTGCGATCGACAAGGCCGCCTCGCTCCGTTTTCGTAAAGCGTTGGGGGTCGGAGAGGATGACTTATTGGTGGGTACAGCTTGTTTTATGCGCTCCTGGAAGGGGATAGGAGATTTGCTGAAAGCCGCAAATATTTTAAGAGACAGCAAATGGGTAATCATCGGGGGAGGTCACGACGAGCAATTTAAACAAATGGCTCTAGATTTGAATTTAGGAGGCATTGTCCACTTTACTGGGCACCTAGAGGATCCTTTTCCGGCAATTGGAGCGTTGGATATATTCACTCTCTTAAGCACGGCTCATGAGGGGGTCTCCCAGGCGATTTTACAAGCCGCATTCTTAAGTAAACCCCTTATCGCAACAGCTACAGGCGGGCTTGGCGAGGTGTGTATCCACAATAAAACCGGGATCCAAGTCGATCCCTTTAGTCCAGTCCAAGTGGCACAGGCCGTCCTTCAGCTCCGAAATGATCCCGGTCTCCGAACAGATTTTGGGAGCGCAGCACGCCGACTGGTGGAGGAGCGTTTTACATTGGCAAGTACGATAGATCAAATGGAGCAGGTGTATGCTAGTGTAGTAAATAAATCGACGAACACTTTACACTGTACTGATTCGTATTAGGATTGCCATGGAACAGGACATTCCCCCCTTTTTTAAGGAAAAATTTTTGATGCTAGCAGGCCTCTCATCGGACTCGCGGCGTTGGATTTACTCCGCGGGAACTTTCTTTCTCGGTGTCTGTGTTCTGGTCATCTATTTTCAGTCAGGGCCGAAAGCCATAGCGTTTGCTCGCGCCCAGAGTCTTTTCGCCAAATGGGAGGCGTCCCCTCAGGATCCGGAGCTTTTCCAAGAGATGTCTAGAGCGCTAAGAAAACTCCCTGCCCTCCAAGAAAAGTACCAGGCGCTGATTGCCCAGAAACTCATTGAGGGAGGTAGGGGCGCCGATGCCATTAAAATGGCTTATGGTTCATTGGAACTGGCTAAAAATGAAGTGCCTTGGCATGCGTCTTTTGCCGAAACCAGCCTCCTCATCGAACAGGGTGAATATCAGAAAGCGCTGGAACGGGCCGTTGCATTAAAAGAGCAGATGGGGCGCGAAAGCGACATTAGCCTTTTCTCAGGGGATCGTCTCGTAGGCGGATCTGTCCTTTACGGGTACAATCTTCTAAGAATTGCTTGTTTGCAGCAGGAGTTGAAGAACGAGCCCGGAGAAAGAGCCGGATGGGAAGAATTGGACACATTCCTGAAGCGCAAAGAGGGAAGCCCCGTTTTCAATATTTTGTTGAGCCTTTTTCATGAAAAAGGGGTCGATCTTTCTCAGTATATTGCTGAAAGAAAAGCTGCACTAAAAGAATAACAGTGAGGTTATATGTCTCAAGCCAATTATCCTGCTGATTCCAGCTGCGCATGCGTTGCGGACACTAACGAAGATTATTGGGGGTACCATCTCATCTTGGATTGCAAAGGATGCACAGTTGAGAAAATTAAAAGCGCTCAACTAATCGAGCAATTCGTCAAGACGCTTGTCAAAGAGATCGACATGAAAGCGTTTGGTGAACCAATCATAAAACATTTCGGCTCGCATAATCCAGTAGTTGCCGGGTATTCTCTGATGCAGTTGATCGAAACGAGTTCGATCACCGGGCATTTCGCAGAAGGGTCAGGCGATGCTTATCTGGATATATTTTCCTGTAAGCCCTTTGATATTGAAGTGGCCAGGGCTGTTGTGAAGAGATTTTTTCAGCCAGAGAAGATCAAGCTCGTCTACTTAACAAGACAAGCGTAGGTCTAATCGTGCTCGTCGCTAGATCTTGACTTGCGGGATTCGCGAGGACGATTTTCAGACATGACTTGTGCATGGCGGATATAATAGTGATATGATGTACCGGCAAGCAGGCCGACGAGCCCAAAGTAGAGGAAAGGGATGAAGATCGCGACGACGATCTTAACTGCCCCGAGAATGATTTCGGTCATTTTTTCTTGCTTGAAGGTAAAGCTGTAAAGTTGTTTTAGCCCTCTTTCTACTGGTGCAGGGAAGAAAATGGCTACCAAGGCCCCGATTGTGAGAAAGAAGATGGTCAGTTTCGGGCCCGTGAAGAAATCGAACGAACTGGAAATGGCACCTATGATCAACGCTAAAATCGAAAAAACCTCGGTGGTGTGCTTGCTCGCAAACCCTTCAAGTTCCTGAACAGAAACACCTTCTTTTATCTTGTCGACGATTTTATTCTTGTCCATGAGTTCCCTCGATTTTGAAACAATGGGCGCCTGGGATACCTTAATCCAGTAACCTCTCGCTTCTAATCTATATTTAAATGATTATTTTAATTAATTGCAATCTTTCCGTTTTTTAGAGACTGTTAACGGATTCAGTCTCTTAGCCATGCCAGCTATACCGAGAGTGATTCAAGGGTCGGGAGATGGCAGGGAGGCGCCTTAAATTTGAGACAAGCGCAGCTGGCGCCGAAGCAGCTCAACCTGAAAGGTTGGGCAATGCAGGCCGGTCTCAAAGTTAATGGCTGCCCGACGCAGCCAGAACCGATTCTTGAATCACGAGCGGTATATCTTCCCGCAAGGATCTTCGGAAATTTTAGGGAGATATTTGATTCCCTCTTATCTTTTTTTGGTCAATCGCTTAAACTTAGTGGTTTCACTCATAGACAGTAAAGGCGATGACAGTACGTGCTTTTCTCCCTTTTCAGCCTGAGAAAATTCTCGCAACCGGTCTGGCCATCATTGGCGGGGGATTGGTTTTGGCTTGCTGCTTCTTAGTCCCCATCTTCAATAAGGATCCATTAATCGAATCCTCTATCCAAAAGAAAAAAAAAACCGTAGCAGATGCCATTGAGCCTTTATCTATTTCCTTGAACCTTAGGGAAAATCGAATCGCCTTGCCTCTCCCTCGCGTTGAGCAGGAGATTTTCTTTTCCTTTGATCCTCCCCTGCCTGGGAGGGAGGGGCCCCACTCCGATCTTTTCGTCAGGCTGAAGAGATCGGTGCAATCAAAAAGGGTCACTCTCCCCACAAGACTGGATTTGCAGTACGTACCCGGCGATATACTGGAATTCTCAGAGACGCCCTCTCTCTTTTGGCTTGAGATTGGGCGAGTAACGGATGACAAAATTCTGGGGGTAGTCTGGGTTGAGACGCCTGAAAAGGGGAAAATGGAGGCTGAGCGGTTTTGTGTTCATGCTCAAATGGGGCCTATCCAAGGGGCTTTGGAGTTTCCAGAGGCATCCCCCTTTCGGATTTTGGGAGAGGCGAAGTGGTCGGGCCCGATCGTGTTTTACGAAAAAGGAAGGTGTAAGCAGCAACTGCATCGGATTGAGGTTGGGGGGCATGCGCTTGAAATTGGAGAGGGTGATTGGCTTTTTTGGGCACAGGGACGCTGGATTAAAGGAACCCTCGAAGATAGCCTCTTACCAGCAGCTCGGATCGAGTCATTTGACGGGAAGACATTGATTTTCGAAGGATGGGATAATCAACTGCACGTAAGGATGGCTTGCGCTTTAAATTCTCATCAACCTTTTAAGATTAAATCAGATGAAATTTTTAATTCAATACGGATTCGTTCCGAAAAACAGATTAGTTGTATGATGGAAAAGCAATGTTTGATCTTGCGCGCAGGAGATTGGGTGCTGAAATCTGAGGGAAGGTGGAAAATTCTTCGTAAAGAAGAAGAAAGAGAGTCACTTAGGTTGGGGAAAATAACTGGTGAATTATTCATTTTTGAAAAGATCGAAACGAAACAGGGACAGAAACATATTCTGGGTCAATTATTTAATGTAGAAAAGACACAATTTATGACCGTAAATTTGCCAGTCAATAAGCACTCCAGTAGAAAAGCGAAAATTGATGCCCAGCTCAAGGCGAAGGGGCACTCGAAATGAGGACTCTTTTCCTTTTTGTTGTGATGACCCATCTCATGGGTCATCTTATCGCTCAAGAGTCCGGTGTTACCCTGAACGCCGATGCAGAAGGTGCCCAGGAGTTTAATAATTCTCTCCTGAGCCTTCGCGGGAAGCTGAGAGAACAGTTTGAAAGGGCCGCAGCTCTTCCTTCTAATGGAGCTCAAGACCTTGAATATAAGGAGCTCTTGTCTACTGTAAAGGCCTTGAGGGCAGAGATCTATTCCTTAGAGGAGCGGTGGCGGGAGTCATCAATCAAAGAATCTGCGTCAGAAGATGATGCCTACGCGCTCTGGGATGTAGGCGAAACGACTCTTCCTCAGCTCATTATGGAATACGGAGCAAGCGACCATCTCTATATCATTCCGCAGGAACTATCAGGAATGAAGATCAGTTTATTTTCTAGCATTCCTCTCCCTCGTGAATCGTGGAGTGAGATGATAGAGATGATTTTAGCCCAAAATGGAGTCGGCGTCAGGAAGCTCAATCCCTTTGCAAAGCAGCTTTACATTTTGAAACTCGATCCATCGGCGATTCAGGGAATTGTTGATAAAGAAGAGGATCTGCAGCTTTTTCCATCGTATACCCGTCTGTTTTACGTGTTTTCTCCCCCTCCAGAACAGCTTAAATCGGTTCAGTCTTTTTTTGAGAGATTTTCAGATCCGAAGCAGACGACGGTCCAGTCGATCGGGGCGAAGGTGGCTCTTGTCTCTACGCGCGATACCATTGAAAAACTGATTGGGCTCTACTATGCCGTATGGGAAAAGGGAAAGGGCAAAGTAGTCCGTCTCTATAATTTGACTAAGATCACAACGCAAGAGGCGGAAAAGGTTTTAAAGGCGGTATTTTCCGATCCTGGGCTAAAAGGGAGGCCTACGTACTATCCTACTGCTGCCGATGAACTGTCTATCCTCACCTTGCCGCAGGGACTAGTACTCGTTGGTGAAGCAGAAACCGTAGATAGAGGCCATAGAGTCCTTTCAGAATTAGAAAGTCAATTGGAAGACCCGGGAGAGAAGGTAATTTACTGGTACGCCTGTAGGCACTCCAATCCAGAAGACATTGCAGCCGTGCTGGAAAAAGTTTATGACTCTTTGATCGGGTCTAATTTTGAGAGGCGGCTCGAATCTCAGCAGCAGCCGGTGGCCGCTCCTCCACCCCCGGTCCCTTCTCCTCCCGGACCGGAACAGATTCAAGGGCCTCTCTATCCTCCTGCTAACATTCCCTTCAACCCCGTTTTGCCTGCAACTGCCCCCTTCGTCCAGCCTGGCTTGATCGAGAAGAATCAGAAGATGGCTTTTGGGAATTTCGTAGTCGATACGAAGACCACATCGATTCTCATGGTCGTGCGCAGAGAGGAGTTGCCCAAGATCAAATCCTTGCTAAAGAGGCTTGATGTTCCGAAAAGGATGGTGCAGCTCGATGTACTGCTCGTAGAAAAGAAGCTGACAGACCGAAAGCAGATCGGGATTAACCTCCTCCAACTGGGAACAAATGCTAGCGACACGACGAAAAATGCCCTGACTTTCGACAACAACTTGGTTGCTCCGAACAAAGGTATTTTGAGCTTCATGTTTAGCCGGACGGGGGGAAGTCATGGTCCAGCCTTCGATCTGACCTACAATTTTTTAATGGCTCAGGAGGACATTCGGATCAATGCCAACCCTTCTGTTCTAGCCATTAACCAGACTCCTGCGACTGTCTCTATCGTAGAAGAGATTTCGATCGATAATGGAGCAATTCCGATCCAGCTGGCTGCAGGGGGCGTAACTTTTGAACGATCCTTCACTCGAGCTCAATACGGCATTACGATCAACCTGACGCCGACGATTCATCTTTCAGACGATGATCCCGAACATGCAGGATTTGTCTCGTTGGATACCAATCTTGAATTTGACACTACCCACCTCACATTGAATGATCGCCCCCCAGTCAATAGGCGCCACATTGAAAACCAGGTATGCATCGCAGACGGTGAAACGGTTATTTTAGGTGGACTGAGAAGAAAAATTGAGGAAGACAGCAGAGAGAAAATCCCCTTTTTAGGAGACCTCCCAGGCATTGGCAAACTCTTTGGGCTGACCAAAACACACGATACGAATACCGAAATGTTTGTTTTCATTACTCCCCGCATCATTCATAATCCAGTGGATGATCTTCAGAGGATACGCCAAAGTGAGTATCACAAGAGAGCTGGGGACATCCCTGAATTCTTACAATGTATTGACGATGCGAAAAATCTTCAGAGAAAGAGGCTGTTCGATAACAGTCTGAAAATGCTGTTTGATATGTACTGATACTGAGAAAAGTATGTCCCCAGAAAGACCTATTGCAGAAAGAGTCGGGCTGACGATTTACGATGAGATCGATGCTTTTCCTTTCGTTAGGGATAGAATCGTGGTCATTCCGTATCTTTTTGCAAAACAAAGAGGTATTCTCCCGTTAGAGCAAACCGAGAGAGGTCTTATCGTCGCAATCGCCGATCCCCTTGACCTCGATTCGCTTCAGGAACTGCGGCTTTTAGTCAAAACTCCCATTCTCTCCGTCTACTCACCCAAGGCCACCATTGAAGCCGCAATTGAACGGTGCTATCAGCAAAAGGAAGAAGAGACAAAACGGTTTTTCTCTGACCTTGAAAAAGAGGCTGGCCCTGTTGTCAGGACGGAGGAAGAGGATGAATATGATCTGATCGAACAATCGGATCAAAATCCTGTGATCCGTACTGTCAATACTCTTCTAATTGAGGCAATCCAGCAGGGAGCTTCCGATATCCATTTCGAGCCAGATGAGTCAGGCTTGTCCATTCGGTACAGGATTGACGGAGTTTTATTAAAAAGGCACATACCCCCTAGAGAATACCAGCAGCAGATTCTTACCCGAATTAAGGTGATGGCCAAAATGGACATCGCAGAACATCGACTTCCTCAAGATGGGAGGATTAAACTTAGGCACGGTGGCAGAGAGATCGATTTCCGCGTAAGTACCCTTCCCATCATTTACGGAGAAAGGATTGTGCTCAGGATTCTGGATAAAGGCAATGTGCTGCTCGGTCTTGATCGGATCAATATGCCGGAAGGGATCCTGAAAGCCTTCAGAAAACTCGTCCATACATCCGAAGGAATCGTTCTTGTCACAGGTCCCACAGGAAGCGGCAAGACGACGACTCTCTACAGCGCCCTTTCTGAAATCAATGCTGCTGAAATGAACATCATGACGATCGAAGACCCTGTAGAATATAAACTTTCAGGGATTTCCCAAATGAACGTAAATAGGAAAATCGAACTCGATTTTTCGAAAGGGCTCAGACATATCCTGCGGCAAGATCCCGACGTAATCATGATTGGAGAGATACGCGATCGAGAGACCGCAGAAATTGCGATTCAATCTTCCCTTACAGGTCACCTGGTTTTAAGCACACTTCACACCAACGATGCCCCCTCCGCACTCACCCGACTTGCAGACATGGGCATAGAGCCCTATCTGCTGGCCTCCTCCATCCTCGCTGTTTTGGCGCAGCGCCTTGTCCGTAAAATATGCCCCGATTGTAGGGTTAACTATGTGCCGACAAAAGAGGAGCTTCACGAATTGGGATTTAAGAAAGAGCATTTCCCTGATGGTGTCCTTTATCGCGGATCTGGCTGCCCAAAGTGTTATGGGACCGGATATAAGGGACGATGCGGCATTTATGAACTGATGCCTGTCACTTCCAAGATCAAGAGCCAAGTCATTCGATCTCAGGATGCTGAAGAGCTAAGGAAAACAGCCCTTGCACAAGAGATGGCATCTCTTTTTGAAGGGGGAGTCGAACTGATCGAAGCGGGGATCACCACCTCAGCGGAAGTGCTTCGCGTCACCCGGATGACCTCGGAGAAAGACTGACAATGCCCCTTTACCGCTATCGCGCCCTTTCGGAAGAGGGGAAAAGTCTCTCAGCCACCCTAAATGCCGACAGCCTACTCGATGCGAAGCAAAAACTTCTCCAGAGGAAGATTTTGGCCTTCAAAATCGACCTTGTTAGTGAAAAAGATCTTAACCGCGGCCTTGCTAAAAAAGACGTTCTCGCTCTAACACGCGAGCTTGCGCGATTGCTCCAAGCCGGCCTCCCCCTTTTTGAGGCCATCTCTGCCCTTGAGGAGAAATATCGGGGCCATAAATCCCACCGGATTCTCCTCGATGTGGGTGAGTGGGTGAAAACTGGCCATTCCTTTTCCAGCGGGCTCAGCCGCCATTTTCGCTCTTTCGATATTCTCTATATCTCCATGGTAGCCAATGCCGAGAAGACGGGGCGACTGGCTCTCTGTCTTGATGAGCTCTCCGCTCTGATGGAACGGCAGCTGCATGTCAAAAAACAGGTTATGACAGCGCTTCTCTATCCTGCAATTCTCTCCGTTTTCTGCCTCGTAGTCCTTTCATCCCTCCTTTTCTTTGTCATCCCCTCTCTACAGGAGTTATTCGAAGGAAGAGACCTCCATTTCTTCACAAGAATTGTCTTTGCTACAAGCCGTCTAGCCTGCGAGAGCAAGTCGGTTCTGCTCATTTTATCCATCCTTTTTACCGGACTTGTCATTGCCGCCAGCCTGATTCGGAGCTGGAAAGAGAAACTGATCCGAATTGTCTTACGGATGCCAATTGCTAAAACCCTTTTTGCTAAAGTTGCCTTCGTCCGTTTTTCCCGCGCAGCCGCAACGCTCCTCGAGGGAGGGCTTCCCTTGATCGCAGCTTTCTCTCAGGCACGGACTGTCATGCGTCACGCTGATCTCGAGCAGATCATCTTCAGGGCCGAAATAAAGATTGCTCAAGGAGAATCTCTCTCTGCTTCTTTTTCCAACCACCTCCTAATACCTCCACTCATCCCACGGATGTTAGGCATCGCGGAGCAAAGCGGCAAACTTTCTTTTACAATGCAGCAAATTGCTCAGATCTACGAAGATGAATTGGAGACAACCCTTTCGCGATTTGCAACAGTTGCCCAACCGGTCCTTCTCCTTTTTCTCGGTGCCCTGGTCGGATTTGTGCTCCTGTCAGTTTTATTACCCCTTACGGATGTCGGTTCCTTTGTTGATTAGGAGTTAAAAATGAAAAAAGAAAAAAGAGCCCTTACCCTCCTCGAGGTAATGATAGTTATATTTCTTATCACGCTAATTACCGGGGCAATTGGTTATAGTATGAAAGGCTCCCTTGACCGTGGCCGGGCATTCCGTACCGAGCAGGCGACAGAGCAGCTAAAGGATCTCTTTCTCCTCTGTTTAGAAGAGGGAGAGAAATCGGAAGATATAGAGAGGTATCCAAAAAAATGTTTGGATAAATATAATTTAGCGAAGAATAGTGAAAAGCTTTTAAAAGATGGGTGGGGGAATAGTTTTCAAATTAAATACATGAAAAATAGACGTGAATTTAAAGTGACCTCTGCTGCCTATGATAAATACAGACGAGCTCTCGATAAAGAAATCCCTGTTGAAGAAGACGAAGAGTAGACGGTATTTCACCCTTCTCGAAGTTATGGTTGGATTGACGCTTCTCCTGATTGCAGCAGGAGCAATCGGATGGAAGATGCATGGATTCATTGAGAAGAGACGTTTTCAATCGGATTTAGACCGGCTGAAGTTCCGATTGATGACTTTGCAAACTCTTTCGGCAAACATGCAATCTGACTGGCTCGGAGTTTTACGCCGAGAGAAGAAGAACTGGATCTTTGAGTCCCATTGCATCGATCAGCCGAAAATTCGATTTGCAACGACGGGTTCATTTCAATCATTCGAAATTTTTTTTAACAACGAGACCCTAGACACCCTTGAAATATTTTTCTACTCAAGCGGCGAGGTTAAACCTATGGGTTCACTCCTTTTTCATCCCCGATCCAATCAAACAGGGATGAAGGATCAGGAGTGGGTGTTGCCAGAAATATTTCAAAAGCAAAAAGGGGATGGAGTGAAGAATCTAGGTCCCATTCATCCCGACGAGATTGGGCTCCGCGTTTCTCCTTGAGGAAATTCGATTTTTAACTTACTCTTGCAGACACCTTTTAAGTGTGGATTTTATGAAACGGTTTGCATTTGTTACAGCTCTTGGGTTTATTTCTTTGCTAAGCGCAGAGTCGCAGTCTGGGGTGCCTTCAGGACCTAAGGGACGCTCTCCTGCGGCGCTTTCGACCGTATTTTCTCTGAAGCCCAGGCAACCAAACTGGCGCTCCGAGGTAGTCAAAACTTTCCCTAACGGAACGCCGCAGAGTGTGCTGCTCTATCAACCTTTTCCAGACGGCTCAGAGCAGGCCGTAAAACAGATCGATTTCTACGAAAACGGCCGTATCCACACTGAAGTGGATGTTGTTCAGGTGGATAAGGACACTCCGGAAGCTCTTCGATGGGGGACAACCTTTGTCCCAAACGGAGCACGAGTCGACCTAACTCTGGACGGCCAGATCCAGCAAACAGTCGAATATCTCTGTGGTCTAATAGACGGAAGCCACAAAACGTTTTATCCAGATGGAAAGCTGAAGAGCAGCAGCCATTATGCCCAAGGAGTGCTAGACGGTCTCTCCCAGCTCTTCTTTGACAACGAACAGCTTCGAGAAGAGGCCCATTATCGCAATGGCGAGATGGACGGTGAACAGGTCCAATTTTACGAAAATGGAGCAAAAGCCGTTCAGAATAATTATAAAGCAGGCAAGCTGCATGGATCAGCTTTCGAATGGTTCCCTTCTGGAGCATTGAAGGTGCAGCGTCAATTTGTTGAAGGGTTGTTGCACGGTGACGGGAAAAATCCCGCTATTATCGTCTATGACGAGGACCGCAATATAATGGAAGTGATCGACTTTCGCCATGACGTTCCCTACGGATCACACGTCCGTTACTACAAAAATGGTAAAGAAGCCTATCGCGTAGCTTTTAGGAATGGAAAGAAGGACGGTAAGGAGCTCTTTTTTGGAGAGGACGGAACACTATTGGGAGAGGGCTTTTTTGCCGATGGACGCCCTAAGAAAAAGCACTGGCGCAACTATCCCAACGGAGAAACGGCATACAGCGCCGAGTTTGATAATGAAGGGGGGTTGGTGTCTCCCATCACTGAATACGATCAGGAAGGTCGCAAGGTCCGCCAATACTATCTTTCTGCTGAAAAATTAAACGGCAAATATTTTGAATGGTATCCCCACGGTCCCCTCAAGCTCGAATACTCCTATAAAGAGGGAGTCTACGACGGAGAACTAAAAGACTACTACCCCACTGGACAGACCAAGACGTGCACTCACTACAAAGACAATAAACGGGTCGGTCTACACGAAGAGTGGTATGAAAATGGAGTCTTAGCCAGAAGGGTCACTTTTGAAGAGGGCTTGAAGGAAGGGCAAATGGGAGAGTGGTATCCCAATGGAAGTCGTAAGTCTGAAACATACTACGTAACCGATCTACCCGACGGCGTCCAGTCCGAATGGCACGAAAGTGGCGAATTAAAACTTCGCGGAGAATACTCTCTGGGCGCAAAGCAAGGCTGGCAACGGGAGTGGAATGAGAAAGGAGAACCCACCTTCGAAGGGTTCTGCAATCAGGATAAATTTGAGGGGCTGGTTTTGACGTGGTGGGGAAAGGATAAGATCAGAACCCGATTCCATTTCACGGAAGGAAAAAAAGACGGCAAACACGAATGGTATGCCCAAAGCGGCAGATTAGAGCGGAATGCTAGTTACAAAAACGATGTTTTACATGGAGAAGTTGCGAATTGGTGGCCCGATGGAACCATTCTACTTTCTCAACGTTACGACATGGGCAAACCTGTGGGGGAACATGTTCTTTACTTCCCCAAAACAGAAGCCCAAGAAGAGCATCTCTTGGCCCATGTATTCCATTACGACATGGATGGGAAATACGATGGAGAGCAGGTAACATGCTTTCCGAATGGGAAGGTGCAAACTCTCGCCAACTATTCTCATGGCGATCTGGATGGTCTCAAGCAGATCTGGGACGAAGCGGGAATTCTTGTAGAGGAAGCCACATACGCCAAGGGAAAACTAGACGGTCAATTTTACCAACGATCCCAAGATGGCCGCGAAGTTGTTTATACCTACCAAGATAACTTTAAGAATGGATTCCATGGCGTCTACTACCCTAAAAATCTCCAGGGAGAGAGGGTGCTCGCTGTGAAGGCGAATTTTGAAAATGACCAAATTGAGGGGGTCGTTACTGAATTCAACGAGCATGGGATCAAAACGGCCGAAACCTTTTTTCATGAGGGAAAAAAGGAAGGGGTTGCGAGAGCCTTTGCTCCTGATGGGAAAGTGCAACTCACCGTCACATTTTACAACGATAAAAAACAAGGGCCCCAGATTCAGTATTTTCCTAACGGAGCTGTCTACAGGGAAACTTTGTACAAGGAAGACTTAAGAGATGGTGAGGAAAAAACCTTCCATGAAAATGGGCAGTTGGCCTCCCTTTTCTATTTTAAGAAAGATCAGCTCGATGGCCTGTCACAAAGTTGGAGTTCCGATGGGATCCTTGTTTTCGAAGGGGAATACCAAAATGGACAGCGCCATGGGAAATTCAATAAATACTATGGCAACGGGAAGCCCTATATCGAGCAGACTTACGCTTACGATGAGCCGATAGGGCAGAAGCGCAAGTACGATAAAGAAGGGAAAGTGACTGTTTCGAATACGGTTTCTACCGAACGTAATAGATTCTAATTGTTGTGAATCAAAAGGTTGTAAAATTTTTACGAAAAAACCTTCCATTTTTTGGGAAAAGTCGTAAATTGGACATCGCAGCAAAGGATGAACCAAAAATTTTGGAAGTCCCTTTACCGCTGTCCAAACAGGAGAATTATCAATGAACAAGCAACCTACAAAACCACAGCCAGCCGCTCCAGCGAACAAAGTTTCTGATGTGAAGAAGCAACCTGCTCCAGCACCTCAGCAAAAACAAAAAGTGCCTGGCAAATAAGTTGATTTTTTGAAGTTCAACCCCGATTCCAAAAAAGTCGGGGTTATTTTTTTTTTATACGGATCGATATTGATGCAAGGTAGCTTCCCCGAATTTACGGCTGCCGACGAGAATCAGTGAGGCAAAAGTGGGGGGAGATACTCGCCCAAGACTCCGTTCTTCGAGAAAAAGAATCCCATCATCTGCAAGCAATCCTGAGGAGAGCAGCTCTTCTACGAATGGGGCTGCCTTGAGGTCATAAGGTGGATCCACGTAGATGAGATTGAAAGAGCCCTTTAATCGACGCAGTGCGGCTTTGGCGTCGGCAACAATGAGAGATGATTGTCGGCCCAAATCGAGCAGGGCGATATTATCTCTAATCGCCTGGGCAGCAAACCGATTCCCCTCAACAAAAGTCGCATGAGCAGCTCCTCGGCTGAGGGCCTCGAGACCCATTGCTCCACTGCCAGCAAATAGATCGAGAAAGCTAGCCCCCTCAATCACTTGTTGGCAGATATTGAAGACAGCTTCTCTGAGCATCCCCTGTGTAGGCCTTGTGACTGGTCCCTTTGGGGCTTTTAAGATGCGCCCTTTGAATTGTCCTGCAATGATGCGCAGACTCATTGAAAGGCTACTTTGATCTCATAAGGATCCAGAATGGCCTGCGCTTCGGCAAGATGGGCGGGATTGAGATCGTAAAGATAACAGATATACTGCCAATAGGCCTTTTGGAGCGCCAGTTGGCTCTTGAGCCCCCCTCCCCCTTTTTTTGCATTTACAAAAGAGACGTTTTTTTTGATGTTGAGCCACTTGGTCCCAATCCTACCCTGAACAAATAGAATGAAATCGTCGAGAGTCTTGGTCGTCCCAAGAACTACATAGGGCTCGTTTAAGTAAAGATGGGGTGCAGGAAGGGCATCGGGATAAAGGTGGATTTCAGGCGTAGGAGAACAGCTCACAGCTCGAATAGAAAGGTCTTTAGCGATTGGGTGGCCGATCGTTTTGATCAACTTCAAAAGCTTTCTCTTGATCCCCTTTTTCGTAGGGGCGTAAAGGACCTTTCCCCTATTGAAAGCGGCTAAGCAGTCGAGCGTTTCCAGATGGGAATCTCCACCAAGTCCGACTGCAAAGAGGGCCACCCTCCCATTATTGTACGCAGTCCAATCGAGAGCTAAATCTCTTTGAACTGCCTTTTTCCCGAGAGTCTCTCCGTCCGTGAAGAGAATCGCTGTATGAATCCCCTCATCAGGCTGCGAAGGGAGTGTCATGGCAAGCGGTTTCGATAGATTTGCTGGAGAGAAAAAACTACCCAAATGAATTTGATCAAGAAAGGCCTTCGCTTTTTGAATTGTAGAAGAGGTAGCAGGAAGCGTTGCTAAATCAAGGCGCTCGACGTGGCTATCAAAAGAGATGATATTGAAGCTATCATCTAGTTCGAGTTCCTCCAGAGCCTTGATGATTGCAGCTTTAACGGCAGAGAGACGCTCCTTCTGGATCGAGTTGGACCGATCGATCAGGAATGAGTAGTGCTGTCGCATTTTCGGAAGATCAAGATCCTGATGAGGGATTAGCGTAACGGCAAAGAGATACCCTTCCCCCTCTTCCAATGAAGTAAAAACAATCTCGGTGTCGAAGAATTCTGAATAGGAAGCTGTTTCGAGCTCTGCTAGAGTTGGAAGATCAGGAAGATGAGGTAGGGGAGCAAAGATTGGGAATTTTCCCTTTTGTCCGAGATCGGTAAGTGGTGGGGAGAGGAGAGCATTCGGATAGAGAATTGCAACGGGTGGTGTTTGGCTGAGATCCAAATCAGCTTCACGGGAGAAAGCAATGGCTGTCTTTGATAGGAGGGGCGCTCTTTCAAGCGCTTGCTGTAAGGGGGCAGGAGAAGGCAAAATCAGATCTTTTGGGAGATGCTCAAAAAGGTTAAATCGCTCCAGGGACGGAAGGTTAAAAGAGATCTCTAGATGATCGGAGAGAAGCTTGTCACAGGAAAGGGGGGCCGTGGAATGAAAAGATGTGTTCCCTTTTTCTTCCTCACCTATTTTGGGCAATATCGGCACGGGTTGAAAAGATAAGAGTATATCCACCCTAACAGGCTCGACGGCAGATTCTTTTTCCGTTTTAGTTGGACTCTGGAGGAAAGCTTCTTTTAAAATTTTATCCTTCTGAGGTCTATCCATTGAAGCCAGATAAGAAGCTTCTTTCGGAACCGCGGTGGGAGAGAAATACCAAAGAGAGTGGCGCTGAAGAAAAAGGAGAGAGAAAATATGGCAACAAAGCGAAGCGGCAATGCAGAAGACAAAAGTCCTCTTGCCCCGTTTGGTTAAAGAAGGGTCATAACGATGGTTGTTTAAGCTCAATCCTTGCGTCCGGTCGTGACGGTCATTATTCAGGAGTTGATACATCGGCCAATCGCGAGTTTTGCAATCGCCGGGAAGCCCGGCTCATTAATGCAGAATGAGCTTTCTCGCTTTTAATTTGCATCAAAAGATCTTTTGCCCTTTCTTTCAATTCTTTTTGAGCTGAAAAATCTGGGCTCAAAGCGGATTTGGCCAAGAGAATTTCTCCATCGATAAGCCGCATATACCCTTCATAAATTCGATTTTTCATTGGTAGTTTCGTACGAGCCTGCTGATAATCTTTGGAAAGAAGATCATTTGAGCTCTCAAAATCGAGTTTAATTTTTTCTAAAAGTCCTAACCGCTTTTCAATGGGATGATCTGAAGTTTTTTCGATGAGATCTACATACTCGAGCGCTGCTTCTAGATGGACCGGTTCGTTGGCAAGCCTTCTTTGCAGGATCAAGTCCTTGAACTGGGATGCAATTCGGACCAATTCGGGATCATCTGGAGTCCACTTTTTCAAACGGGCTGCAGCTAAATGGGCTCTGCCGAGAGTCGCTTTGGCAGCAGCTTCCGAGCGGATGGTGGGACTATTGGCTACAATCTCATCTAACAGAAGAAGCGCCTTCTCTTCATTCCCTTTCGCTGCATAGCCTTCTGCAAGGAGGAGGCGAGCCTCTTTTTCCCACTTCCAGTCCACATCGGTTTTTTTGCCATAGCAGTCGATCAACTGGTCTAGTACGGAGATCTGCTCATCTTGTCTTCCGGCTAAACTGTGCAATTTTCCCAATCTGTACAGAGAAATTTCTAAGACGAGTGGGCTTTCAATTAAAGAAGCTTCGGAGCGAGTTTTCAGGCTCTCAAACACGCGGGTCGCTCTCTCAGCACACACAGGGGCTGACTCTTGTTCAAAACGAGAAAAATAGAAATCGCCGAGCCAATGGAGGCTCTCATTTACGATATCGGCACCCAGAGAAAAGGCCTCGAATAAATGCTCTGCCCCCTTTTCGATCAGTTCAGGGGCTTGTTTCGATAGCTCCAAATAGGCATTGAACAGAGCAGAATGGAGGGAGGCTTGCTCTATCAAATCGGCTTGTTTTTCAAGTGCTGTTTCTGCGTATAAACAGAAGGACGCGAGGTCTCCGAATACATCTCTATGACAAAGTGCTGAAAGTAAATAGGCATTCGCCTCTTGTGCGAATGGGTGGCCCGATCTTAAAAGTTTTTTTAATGAGTCGGCAGCTTTATTCGTCTCGCCCAAGTCGTAGCGCGCCTTTGAAAGAAAAAATTCCCAGTCATTTAGCTCGGCTAAGGGGAAAAATTCTTTGTGGTTGAGCAGAGCTTCTAGATCGAGAACGAATTGTTGCTGTAGCCCTTTGTCTTTGGGATTTTCCTTGGCTGCTCTTCCCGAAGCGGCAGCGAGATAACGCCATGCAGAAGGAGCTAGCTCATGGTGGGGATAAGCGGTGAGGAATTGAATTGACTGATCTCGGCAATCGCTCCACAGTTTGGCTTGATACTCCAAGTCCATCCATTCAAAAATCGCTTTGGGCCGGTCAGGAAAGTCAGGGACTGTTTCTAGCATAGCCTTTAGCTCCGAGCGAGCTGAGTCAAAATTCTGGAATTTTTTAAGGAGGAGTACGCGTGAAAGGTGCCCCTTTGTAACGTGTTCACTAGCAGGAGCCATCTCGGATAGTTTAGATAGGGCTTTATCCAGAACCCCCAGGTCATTTGATTGATACGAGGCCTCGAGGAGGCAAGTCAAGGCGGACTGGGTCCACTCAGGTTCCACTTCCGTCTTCTCGGTTAGGAAGGTCGACAAGTCTTCAATCGCCTCAGGATAGTTCTTTAAAGCCAAAAAGCTTCTTCCAAAAAAGAGGTGAGCCATTCCTACTTTCCCCTCGGGGATCGACTCCAAAAATTGAGATTTGTTATTGGTAATTGCTTCATGGCACCCGGCGTCAAATAGGAGAACCAAGCGGTTGTAAGCTGCCTCCTTGGATCGCTTCCCCCCTTTTTTTTCGATTGTCTCAAAAGAGTGGAGAGCCATACTCTTGTCATATTCAGCCTGGATCAGGGCAGCCTGAAAGGACATCTCCTCTTCTAACGAAGGTTCTTGGGCCGCCAGATCCAGGTAGATCCGGGACGCCTTGGGGTAGTCTTTCAGAATGCAGCACAAGTGTGCAAAGGCCTTCGCCGTTTCGGTAGAAAGCTCGCTCAACAGGAGAGTTTCAAAGTGGGGTTCGGCGCGTCTTGCCAGTTTCTGTAACGTTCCAGGCTCTTTCACCGCGTTCAAACACTGGTGATAGAGGGCTATCGCGAGAAAATAGGTCGCCCGTAGATTGGAATCTCTATCAACAGGTTTTTTTAAATATTTCTCACATTCATCCGCAAGGGTCGGATACCACTCGAGGTGGTAAAGGCATTGCATTTTGTTCAGGAAAACTTTCTCTAAAAATTCCTCGGAGGCAATAGCCGAATAGGATTTCAGGGCCTCAGAGTGGTTTTTCTCCCTCAGGAGAAGATCGCCCAGAACTGCCCGGAGAGGATCTGAGAAAGAGCTCAATGGGAAAGTCTCTAAAAATTCCTCCATTTGCCCTTTGGCAATCCGGTATTCCCCCTCTTGCCAAAAGTCGGCAATCCTCCTTAAGAAAAGGGCCTCCTCAACCGTAGCTGCCCTTTCCGAGTCCCAATCAGACGGGCCTATGTCGGCAGCAAGAGGCATGCATGCAAGAAGCCAAAAGTAGAATAGACGCACTGGCACCTTTTTCATAGCACCCTTAAGTATACGATTAGGCGAATAATTTGCCCATGCGTATATTCATTCAAAGGAACTGTTTTATGGCTATTTTTCTAGTTTTGCTTGCAGGGGCTTTTGTTGCCCTATCGAATCTCTTTATGAGGAAGAGTATCGACAGTGGAGGAACCACGAAAGGGTTCATGGTTTTTCAGATGTTCATCTCCTTTTTATGCACGGTTCTTCTCGAACCGGTCAGGGGAGGAAATTACTCCTGGAATACACCCGTAGTTCTGTTAGGGACTGTTGCAGGACTCATTGTGGCCTTCATGCTCATAGCACTCGGCAAAGCTCTACTGAAGGGGCCTCCCGGCATCACCTTCTCCATCCTTAGCGGCGCCACTGTAATGCCGGCGCTACTCATGTCTCTTTTTTTTGGAGCCGCTCTAGGATTCCCCTATACCCCCTGGCATGCCCTAGGCTCTACTCTGGTTGTGGGCGGGCTTTTTTGGGCGGGAAAGGGGATCGACGGTCTACAGGATTTGAAGGGCTGGATTGTTTTTTGTGTGGCCATGTTTGCCTTGCACGTTGGGCTTCTCACTCTCTTTCAGTGGCGTGCCATGCTGCTCAATATACCCAATCCAGAAGAGGTTTCAGGATTCTTCACAGCCGAGGAGATTAAATGCGCCTGGTTTCTCCCCTGCATGTTCTTCGTTTCGGGAGTAATTCAACTCTATGTTTTCCTCACAACGGAAAAGCGACGCCCCAAGCCTAAAGAAATGCTTTATGGGATCGTGGGCGGCGTTTTCAATGGGACTGGAACCTTTTTTCTGATTTGTGCAACGCAAGCTGCAAATCCTTTAGAAAATGCGATTATTTTCCCCATGTTTTCTGTAGCGATCATTGTTTTTTCCAACATCTGGGGGCAGAAACTCTACCAAGAGAAGGTCAACTGGAAAGCATGCCAGGTCTCCATCGTAGGGCTCATCATCGGCACCGTGGACTGGAAAGGTGTTGCAGCTTCAATGGGTTTTTAAGAGGGCTTCTTGCTTGAAGGAAGGCCGTAGGACGCAATGAGCGCCTCAGCCTTTTTGAAGTTGGACTGCTTAAGTTCTTCGTAGACCTGCAACCCTTTTGCATTCATTCCTTGCTGGAAATAGAGAGTCCCAAGGTGGAAGAGAATTTCTTTGTCTTGAGGTTTTAGCTTCATCAGAGTTTCCATCTCAGAAAGCTCTTCTTCCGGCATGTCCAGCTCCCCGTAGCCAGCAGCCAGCTGTTCGTGTACCCAGGGATCGTTGGGAGCGTAATGATTCAGTATCCGAAATTCCTCGATGGCCAGGCGAGCTGCTGAACGATAACTTTCATTGAGCAATTCTTGAGATTTTCCATTAGATGTAGTCACCCGATCACGATACAACTTAGAGACCACAACATAGGTCCCAGCAAGCGATGCATGAACCTCCAAATCGGTCGGAGTTGAGCGGATCTGTTTGAGATGTTCCTCAACTGCAGCTTGCAGGAGAAGCCTTTTCATTTTGAAAACGTCTTCCCCATAGCAGTATGTAGAAAATCGGTTTAAAATAGGGGTCAGGAATTGAAAAGGTGAGGGGATTTTATAAAAATTCGCTTCGAAATCATGTAGGTACTCGGTGAGTTTTCTGAGCGCTTCCGCAATGGATAGATGGTGCTGCGCATCTCCCGGAGAAAAAGAGATGTGCTGCCTGCAGGATTGGAGGAATTGGGATCGAAGGTGAAGGAGTTGTTCCGGCTTGCGCGCCTGACGATAAAAGAGGAGAACAACATAAGAAAAGCAGGTGAGGAATAAGGCCCCCAACATGAGGGCAGCCATTGCTGAAGAGGTGATAAAGGGGATGAAAAAAAACAATTGCGCACTCAGCAAAATCGCAAAAATGAAATTGAATCTAACAAATGATCGGACGATTCGCCTAAATTCTTTCAAAATCGTTCGATAAATCTGGGGAAGGTGGTACTGGAAGTAGGAGTTGTCAAAACCTGGATTTTCTAGTTGCGTAGACATAGCTGGCTTGTAGGGGGCGGATGATACCGTCGAACCTATGTGTGTAATTGTTTTAGGATTTTTTGGCAACATAATCCAAGCTCGACCCTAAAAAGTTGCAAAGTCGAGCTAACGACCTGTATCAACCATATAATTGATCACTCTTTGGCTGACTCCAGCATCTTGCAAACGGCGGATCTGGGTTTGGCTAAGGTTATAGGTGCTTCCTGTGTCAGTCATATATTTGATGATTGTATCGTCACTTACAGCTGCCTGGCTGAGCTTGATCACATCATTGATGGTTAACGGCTCGTTTCGATCCATCCGGTCAACTGTTCGGGGACTGGAGCGCTCCATGACCTTCCGGTCTTGTTCATCTAGGGAGGCTCCAATAAGGCCACCCGCGAGGGCTCCGGCTGCGCCGCCGATTAAGGCTCCCGATCCACCCCCTGCGAAGCCGCCGATTCCAGCTCCCAAGGCCCCGCCGGCCAACACACCTGTACCGGTATTTGTCGTACAGGCAGCAGTCAAAAAGACGATAGTACTTAACGATATGGATGAAAATTGCTTCATAGACACCCTCTTAATAACCTGATTCGGGTTATTAACTCCCAGTTATCTATGAGAAAGATTAAAGTCTATACCAACTGTTCTTCTCGGAACCTGTAGCCAACGCCCCGGACTGTTTCAATCCAGTCAAATGCGGGCCCCAATTTTTTACGCAGAGAAGCGATGTGAACATCAATATTGCGATCGACGATGAAGGCATCGTCATTGTTGATGTCATCCAAAAGCTGGTTACGAGTCAGCACTTTTCCCTGGTTTGAGACAAGTCTTTTTAAGATGCCGAATTCAGAGAGAGTCAATGGAATCACCTTCTCCATCTTACGCAGGATGTAACGATCTATTTCTAGAGTGAAATCGCTGAACTTAATTGTTTTAAGCGATTTTTCTGTCTCTTTGCTCCTTCTCATGACCGCTTTGATCCGAGAGAAGAGGATTTTTGGGGAAAACGGTTTTGGCACATAGTCATCCGCACCTAGTTCAAGTCCGAGAATGATGTCCAGCTCTTCACCTTTTGCGGAGAGGAGGATGACCGGAATATTCTTGAGATCGCCGGAGTTTTTCATCTTCCGACAAACATCGAGACCATTTTCTCCAGGAAGCATGATATCCAGTATGACTAAATCGGGTTTCTCTCTCTCAATTGCCCTATAGCCGTTGATCCCATCGACCTCAACATGGAGCTTGTATCCGGAAATTTCTGCCTGGAGTTTGATGAGTGCCGCGATATCTTCCTCATCTTCGATTAACAAAATTCGCTTCTTATGTGTCATTGCTAGCCTCACCACGTACAGATTACAAGAGAATGTCATAGGTTCATATTTTTCACAACTATCAAACACTGAAACTGTTTATACCTAGAGCCTATCCTTCATTTCGTAACATATGAGATTTGCGCTGATTTTGAGCAAAATCAAGCGAGCTGCCCGTTCAATAGGACTTTCGGTATATTGGTGCCAAGGAATCTGGTTGCTGAAAGGCGGAATTTCTCGGGGTCGTCGGTTGCATAGAATCTGTGACGAGGCTTTTTATTTTGTCTGTTCAATAACCCTTTTTCCTCGAGGCAATTCATTGCAGCCAAGGCAGTGGTTTCGGCAGGTTCGATAAGAGCGGTATCATAGCCTAGCACTTCTTGGATGATGGGGCGCATGAGAGGGTAATGAGTGCAAGCCAAGAGGGCTGTGTCTATGTCTTTTGTCTTGAGATAGGCCAAATAATCCTCAGCAATGATTCTGAGAGCTCGATGTTCATGGAATCCCTCTTCGATAAAGGGAACGAAAAGGGGGCAGGCAATGGGAAAGACGACTGAAGAGGGGTCCGATGTGTGGATGAGATTTTGTAAGACTCCTGAGCGAATTGTACTCGTGGTTCCAAGGATGGCTACTCTCTTAGCTTTGGTTGTTTCGAAGAGTTTTTTAAGTCCGCACTGAATGACTCCAATCACAGGGATCGAAAGCCGTTTTTCGAGAGTTTCCAGAGCATAGGAAGAGGCGCTGAAGCAGGCGACTATGAGCAGCTTGATCTTCTTTTGTAATAAAAACGATACGTTATTGAGCGTGTAGTTAAGGATAGCTTCCGGAGATTTACTGCCATAGGGAAGATGGGCCGTGTCTCCCAGATATACAATATTTTCTTGAGGGAGCTGCTTTAGCACTTCCTTCATTACGGTCAGGCCGCCCACTCCCGAGTCAAAAATACCGATTGGAGCTAGACTATTCAACTGGGATTTTCAGCTCCTGGCCAACAACGATGAGATCTCGGTCGAGATCGTTGAGTTTTTTAATTCGCTCAACCTTAGTGTGATGAGCTTGGGCAATTTTCTCTAATGAGTCGCCAGGCCTTACTTTATAAAGCTTATAGGGGGCCTTGATCGATTTAGCGAGCGATTCAATGCTGCCCTTAACTTTGGCGAGGTCTTCAAACCGCTTTTGTTGAGATGAAAGCTCCTGTTCTAACTCTTGAACGCGCCCTTTAAATTGAGAAAGGGCAACGGTAGTTTCATTCGCGTGGGATGCGAGCCGCTGTAGGTTTTCCTTCTCACCTTCTTGGAATTTTTCGTTGGTAGCGTATTTTTTCTCCAGCCCGCGCAAGTCATGAATGATTTGCTCGATCTTTGCCTGGTGCTTCTCGATGTCTTGCTGTTTAAGGTTGGCTAGAGCGTTTTCGTAATATTTAATACGGCCATCAAGGATCTGTAATTCGGTTTGAAAACAATTGATGTCATGTTTCAGATCATCCAGATTTGTTTGCACCTCGTGCAATTTGAGCTCCCATTGGTGCTTGTCGTCACTGGGCGAGTTACGTAAAGGAGAACAGGAAGAGAGAGCAAGGGTCAGGGGTAAAATGAATTTTAAGGACATAGAATCTATTTCTCATAAATCTTGAACTCGGAGCGTCGATTGGTTTTCCAATCTTCCGGTGCGTGTCCCATTGCAAGGGGTTGTTCCTTGCCGCGCGAAACGGTATATATCCTATTTAGGTCGACTCCCTGTTTTACCAGAAAGGAGCGGACAGAATTGGCGCGCCGCATCCCTAAAGCTACATTATAGCTCGCAGAGGCCCGTTCGTCGCAATGACCCTCGATGACGAGATAAATCGACGGATTTTTTTTCATATAGGCGGCCATGTGCATCAATGCTTCCAGGTCGTGCTTATCTTTTATCGCGTACTCATCTGTTTCAAAATGGACGGACTGAAAGTAGAGGCGCATGTCGTCTGAAGGGGCGTAGAAATCGGATAAAGAAGGAACTCCCCTTTGCCCTGGGATCCCTTTCGGCTGAGGAAGGGGGGTGTCCGCCCCTGCATAGGCGCCCTTGAGGTCTGAATCGCGAAGAGGGATGAATTCTGCATCGTAGGGGCCAATGAATTCCTCGTCGGAGGTGAGCAGTCTCGACTCGTACTCTTTCCCAAAGGCCGCGTCCACTCCCCGATGCACATAACGTCCTGCAGTCTTAAAATCTTCCCACGTTTGACTGCTATTGCGCACGCATCCAGTAAAGAAAAGCAGCGTTAGGGGGCAAAGTAGATATGTTAACCGGTTCATTGAACTTCCTCGTAACTTTCAGTGGACATTGTCCAATATTCAATTTAGCGCAATTGCTAATTCTTGACGAGGCCAGACAAACTTTTATCGGCTTTCCCAGCAAGGAAACCGTTTTTGTCCAGGCCCTTTCGAAAGGAGAATGGGCTCACCTTGAGCAATGTGAACAAGGTAAAGCTCGGAGTTTTCACTGCTTTCCGTGTTGAAGACCAAGTGAAGGCTATCGGGTGCCCAGGCTGGATTTTCCTTCGTTTCCGGATCGGTGGTGAGCTGCGTTTCTTGCATGGTAGCAAAATCGTAGATCCAAATTTGCCTCACCCCATCGACTTTAGCAGCATAGGCAAGTTTTTTCCCGTCGGGGGACCACGCGGGCGATGTATTTTCTCTATTTTTGGTCGTGAGCAATGTAGGTCGCGGGCGCACGGTATCTTTAGGTCCTGGGACATCGATCAAATAGATTCGGGGCGATCCGTCTTTATCGGAGACGAATGCGATCTGTTTGCTATCCGGGCTAAAGGTGGGTGAAGCCTGGGTGGCCCTGGGACTTGAGTAGAGCTGTCTTGCCTTGCCAATCATTCTTCTCTTGGAGTCAAGGTTCTGCACGAAGAGATCGGGTCGTCCGGCTACATCGCTGATGAAAGCAACCTGGTTCCCTTTTTTGGATATGGCAGGTAGAGCTTGGTTACCTCTGAGGGAAACGAGGGGTTCTCCTTTTGGCTTGGAGAGACTGGCATGGTAAATTTTCGATTGACCTTCGTTGTTGAAAACGTAGATGAACTCGGGATCTTCACCCATTTTAGGCAGAAAGCCGGGGGAGAGGCAGTACCCCTTCTCGGTGGTCATTTGCCGCGCATTGGCCCCATCTGAATCGCAGATGAAAATCTCCGAAAGGTAATCAAGACCTGTGTCTTCTCCATTCTTTGAGCGCTGGGTGTAAAGAATCCGAAGCGAGGCAATTCCCTCTACATCGAAAAGATCTTTGTGAATCGCGTCGGCAAGCCGATGCATAGCTCTTCGATCCGTTTCCAGTCGACCTGAAAGAGAAATAGCAGGGTATTTTTTGGCGGTCTGTTTTTCGGTATCGAACGCGGTCAAGGCCAGTTGCTTTTGGTTTACCTCAACAGCGAGAACGTAGGTGATTTTCTCCTTTAGCCAACGGTCCGACTTGAACTCTTTTCGAGGGTCTGGCCATTGGAGGGATTCTTCGAGCTCAGATCGGATCGGCACGATGGAGGAGAATCCGCCGTGGCTCAGGTCGAACTCCAGAATGCCCCGCAATTCGTCAAAAAATCGCCAGTCTGATTCGGAAGGATCGGTTTTGAAACGGCTAATGTAAAGCGGTTTTACAACCGAGCGGGTAGGAAGAGCGATTTCGAGATTTTCGCTCCAGAGGCAGCAGCTGAGGGAAACAAAAAAACTAACGATTTTCCACATTTTGAAAAGTGATGGTAAAGTGAAGCCTGTTTTCAGTGAGATTGAATTCATTAAAGCACGGGAAGGAGAACTCCTGCAACCGCTTTTTGAGGAACTCGCCGTTTTTGTGACTCTTTTCGCTTAAAATCTCGCAGCTAATGACTGCTCCTGCTGCATTGATTTCGATCCTTGCTACAACTTCCCCAAGTTCAGGTAAATCGAGATGGCTCTGCAAAATGGCAGCGAGCATTTCACCATAGGAGGGGGCATTAGAAGAGCTTTCGACAGAGGTTTGCATTTCCAGTTTTTTTGGTAGAGCGATGGCTATTTCAGATCGTTTTTGGGGCGTTGGTTGGGATAGAGCTTCCAAACTTTCGATGAGATTTCTTAGCTCCCCTTCGTCAATAACGGGTGAAGTAGTTTTTTGCGAAACTTGTGGCTCTTTGGCTCTCACTTCGGGTGCTTTTTTTGCTGCGGCTACGGGCTTGGGCTTTGGGGCCGTTTTTTTCGGATGGGCTACAGTTGTTTGGGATGTCGGGCGGATGATAGCGGTCCGAATCGCAATCGGTCGGTGGGGTTTTTCGCGCTTCAAGACGAGGTGGTGTGTGGTGAGGGCAAACAGAATTGCTAAGTGGGTTGTAAGAACGATGATCCCAATTTGTTGAAATCGGGAACGAGAAAGGAAAAATTCCCAAATCCGGTTCACTGGGGCCTAAGAATGATGTCCATCTGTTCGAATCCACAAGACTCAAGAACGTTTTTTACTTGCTGGTAGGTTTCGAAGTGGGATCGGGAATCGGGAATGAGCTGTGGGGTTTCTTTGGGGAAAAGCTTCTTTTCAAGTGTGACCATTTTTTCGAGCTCGCCCAAACTGAGACATTTTCCCTTGAGCCATATGGAGTCATCGGCGCGGATCGAGATTGAGAGGGGGCTATTTTGGCTTGCTTGTGTTGCACTTGCAGGTCCACTGGGAGCGAGGGTGATTGAATCGATATCCAAAACAGGAGCGATTAGCATGAAGGTGATCAGAACGACAAAGACAACGTCGATTAAAGGAGTTAAATTGACGAGCGCCTCATCAGGCAGGTCCTCATCAAACGATGGGAGCGGCCGTTTTCTCATGTTCTGGCTTCCTAAAATGGAGTTCAACCGAGGTTAAGAGGAGGTGTGAAAAATCTTCCATATCGCGCCGGTATTCTCGTCCTGCGTTTTTGAGGTAACTGTATCCAACAAGGGCAGGGATTGCCACTACGAGACCAATCACTGTTGTGGCTAGCGCGAGAGAAAGCCCCGACAGCATCGAAGCATTGCTCGCCACCGCAAGCCCCTTCTGATGGAGTTGAGAAAAGGTAGTCAGAATCCCCCAGACTGTTCCTAAGAGACCTAAAAACGGACCTAAAGTCGCGATGGTAGAGAGGATAAAGAGGTTTTTTTCTATCTTTTTTGCTTGGGAAGCAAGGGTCGAATAAACTTGCGATTCAATGAGGCCTAGATCTGCTTCAGATAGATACGTTTCCCGAGATGGGGAGTAGACGTGATTCCTGCTGATGAGTCTCAACACATTTGTTTTTAATGACTTGTAGACCTCAAAAAAAGGATGGGGAACCTCAACAAGCCTCCCCTTCATGGGAGTAACAAACTGGAGACTCAACGGATCTTTGTCGGAGAAGAGAGCGCTAAATTGTGTAGACAGGCGCTGCATGTGGAAGAAGACCCAGCTTTTATGGATTAACACCCACCAAGACGCAGCCGAGAGGAGGAAAAGGCCCCAAAAAATTCCTTTGCCAAACCAATCAGATTGAACATAGGCCGAAATGAACGGATTACCTGATGCGATTACCATGGATTTACTTCGAATCCTTCTCTGGGTATACTCTATAACTCAAGAGTTGCAAAAGTCAAGGAATTGGGATGTCCCGCCGGATCGCAACGATCATCAGCTATTGCACCAATGACTATCGGTTCATCGACAGATGCATCGCTGAGGCGATGAAATTTTCAGATGAGGTTGTAGTCTGCGTCTGCGACCATTTCTTTGATGGATCGCCCGAGAATCGGTCTCTTCTTGAACACACCTATGCCCAAAATCCAGGTTGCCGATTCATCGAATTCACCTATCTGCCCGATCGCCTCTATAGCCTCTATCATCCTATGACACCCGAAGATCCCGACTGGTCTGCTCTCTGGGCTGCAACAAGCCGTTATGTTGGGCTCCACTATATCGAGTCGGACTGGGTTTTGTTTCTCGACAGCGATGAAATTGTTGAGGGGGAACCGTTTCGCGATTGGTTCAATCAGCAATGCTCTCTCTCCGATTGCCTTCGACTTGCCGCCTATTTATACGCAGTGCGCCCAACCCTTCGCTGCAAAAAGGTGGTGAATCTACCTCTTTTAGTAAATAAAGAGACACTCGCCCCTCTCACTCTCCTCGGGCCGCTTGAGCGAATTGGTGCCTATTTAAGCCATCCGGGACCTAAAGAGGAGAAGATTGTGGGCCTCCAAGGCCGCCCTCTCGTGCATCATTACTCCTGGGTTCGAACAAAGGAGGAGGCGTTGCAGAAAGGAGCTACCTGGAGCCATCGCCACGATCGGGATTGGGTTTCGGTCATCGACGAGGCTTATGGAGAAAAACCCAAAGAAAAACCTGGTCATCTTTTTGATCCTCCGATGGAGATGGAAGAGATTGATGCCCCCTATTTCGATCCTCTCCAGGTTCAGATTCCTACTGTTGCCGTCCTCAATAGAAAATTTCTAAACGTTGCCAAGGTCAATGACCGTGATGTATTCTTAAAAGGTCTCGAGTTTCTATGATCGACTCTCATGCCCATTTGACTTCCCCAGACGTCCTTCCCCATCTGGAGCCCATTCTTGGAAGAGCCCTCGAAGCTCAAGTGACCCACATTCTGAATATTTGCACCGATCCAGACTCTCTTCGAGAGGGGCTTCTCCTCGCCTCGCGCTGCCTATTTATCCGCAATGCCGGAGCCACCACTCCCCACGACGTAGCGAAAGAGGGGGAAGTGGCCTTCCCACTATTTGAGGAAGCGGCTTTTGGGAAAAAACTTGCAGCCATCGGAGAAACAGGTCTCGACTATCACTACGATTACTCTCCGCGAGAGCTCCAAAAACGGTTTCTCATCCGGTATCTCCATCTCGCAACAAAAACAAAACTGCCGGTGATCTTCCATTGTCGCGAAGCTTTTTCAGACCTGTTTGCGATTGTCGATGCCGAGTATAAGGGGCCTGCCATCCTCCATTGCTTCACTGGGACAATGAGTGAGGCCGAAGAAGTGTTGCGGCGGGGGTGGCACCTTTCCTTGAGCGGAATAGTTACATTCAAAAAAAGCGAGGAGCTGCGTCGGGTAGCCAAATTAGTTCCCCTCTCCCAGCTCTTAATCGAGACCGATACCCCCTACCTCGCTCCGCAGAAGTATCGAGGCAAGCCCAACGAGCCTTCATTTCTATTCGAGACAGCGCGCTGTATTGCCGAAGCTAAGGGCGTTCCGGTTGAAGAAGTGACGCACGCAACGGCAGAAAATGCACGGAGGTTATTCGGATTTTGACATCATTATTGTTCAACAAAAATTATCGAATGATTTAGGTTGGCAATATGACTGTGCAAACTTCTCAAATTTCTACCGCTTTCATCTGGCGGCGTGTCCATTCTCTGATGGGCTTTTGGCTTGTCCTCTATCTGATTGTCCACCTGGTCACGAATTCTCAGGCATCTCTCTGGATCGGTGACGATGGGAGCGGCTTTGTGCGCCTCGTCAACTCACTCGAAACCCTCCCCTATTTACAGGTGGTCGAAACATTTTTGATCGGAATCCCCCTCGCAATTCATGGAATTTGGGGGATCAAAAGAGCCCTGAGCGCCCGCCTCAACGCCTCCAAAAGCGATGGGAGTAAGCCAGCCATGGGTTATAGCCGCAACAAGGCCTTCACCTGGCAGAGAGCAAGCTCCTGGATTCTCCTGTTCGGGATCATCGGTCATGTCGCCCAGATGCGCTATATCGATGCACCGAAAAAGGCAACGAGCAGCCAAGGCGATCAATACTTCGTTAAGCTGAACTTTGACGAGGGACTCTATACCCTCGCAGCTCGTTTGCACGTGTCCTTATTCAACTCCAAAGATCTCGAAGCCATTACAAAGCAAGTCCGTTCACTCGGGATCGTGCGCTTAGAGAAGAAATCTTTGTCGCAGGCCATCCGTTCCGTCCCCTACAATCCAGACGAGGAGGGGGCTCGAGATATGTTCCAAAAGGCGATCCAAGAAAAACAATGGATGGAGGCGATTGCCTCGTATAAGTTGAATGAAACCCAAGTCGTTGCCGCTGCCCCATCTCCTGGAGTGGCGATGCTCCTCATGGTTCGCGATACGTTCAAAAGCCCTACCATGGCCATTCTCTATACGATCTTCGTCCTTGCCGCTGCATTTCACGCTTTCAACGGATTTTGGACTTTTCTCATCGCTTGGGGAATGATTCTTTCCTATCGGTCTCAAAGAGCGATGCTTCCCGTGAGCGCGGTGGGCATGCTGATTCTAACTTTTTTAGGATTGGCCGCCATCTGGGGCAGCTATTTAATTAACCTCCGCTACTAGGAAGATTGTGAAAGAGAAAAAGAGAAAAGAGGTCATAGTAGTGGGCGGAGGCTTGGCAGGCCTTGCTGCCACCATTAAGTGCGCCGAAAAAGATTGTAACGTCAAACTCGTCTCCCTCACTAAAGTGCGCAGGTCCCACTCTGTCTGCGCCCAAGGCGGCGTGAATATTGCCGTGAATCTCAAGGGAGAAGGGGATTCACCCTTCATCCACGCTTATGACACCATCAAGGGAGGGGACTTCCTCGCTAACCAGCCCCCTGTTCTAGAAATGTGCATGGCAGGTCCCGGTATCCTGAGGATGCTGGATCGGATGGGCTGTACATTCAATAGGACAAACGAAGGGCATCTGGAATTCCGCAGGTTTGGCGGCACTCTATACAATAGGACTGCCTTCTGCGGCTCTTCGACAGGACAGCAGCTTCTCTACTCCCTCGATGAGCAGGTGCGCAGATATGAAGCCCAAGGGTGGGTTGAAAAGTTCGAAAACCATGAATTTCTCCGTCTCATTCAAGATGAGCAAGGACGCGCCCGCGGCATCGTAATGCACGACCTATTTGATCTCAAACTCACTGTACTTAAGGCAGATGCGGTTGTGATTGCCACGGGGGGCTTAGGCGTCATCTACAAGAAGTCAACGAACTCCACTTTCTGTACGGGCGCTGCCAATGGTCGCCTCTACATGCAGGGGATGAAGTACGCAAATGGAGAGTTCATCCAGATCCATCCCACCTCGATCCCGGGGCTTGATAAAATGCGCCTCATGACCGAGACGCTCCGTGGCGAAGGAGGGAGGATCTGGGTTTGGGGCGATTCTTCTAAACAGATGCTCTTCCCTGATGGGAAGACCTATTCTTGCGGCAAGACCGGCGAGCCTTGGTACTTCCTCGAAGAGATGTATCCCGCCTTTGGCAATCTCGTCCCCCGCGATATCGGATCGAGGGAGGTCTCCCGCGTATGTGAAGCGGGCCTTGGGATCGATGGGAAAATGCAGGTCTATCTCGACGTCTCCCACCTCTCTGCCGAACGGCATCACCGCCTCGAGTCGGTGCTCGATATTTACGAAAAGTTCACGGGAGAAGATCCGAGAAAAAAACCGATGAAGATCTTCCCGGCCGTCCATTATACGATGGGCGGAGGATGGGTAGATTGGCCCGCAGCGGATGATCCTGATCGATGGACCCGTTTTCGGCAAATGACCAATTTGACCGGCTGCTTCAATGTGGGCGAGTCGGACTATCTCTACCATGGAGCAAATCGTCTTGGGGGCAACTCGCTCCTCTCCTGTATATTCGGCGGCCTTGTCACTGGCGGGGAGGTCCCCCGCTATATTGCGGGCCTTGAAGAGAGTTTTACCGATATGCCTGAATCGGTATTTAAGCAGCCCCTCGATCTCGAAGAGGCTCAGCAAAAAAAACTGCTGCAGAATAACGGCCCAGAAAATGTTCACAAACTCCACGATGAGTTATCGGATTGGATGGTCCGTTACGCCAGCGTTAAGCGGGACAATCCTGATCTAGAGAAGACGATTGTTAAACTCAAGGAGATCCGCGAACGGTACAAAAAAATTGGTCTAGATGATCAGGGTAAGACGCTCAACCAGACCTATGTATTTGCCAAACAGTTCGGACCTATGTTGGAACTTGCGCTCATCATTGCCAAGGGGGCGCTCCTCCGCAATGAATTCCGCGGCGCCCACTATAAGCCCGAGTTTCCAGAAAGGGACGATGAGAATTGGCTCAAGACCACGATTGCCAGATATGATCCGAAGAAAGATGAACCTGTCATCAGTTATGAGCCTGTTGACATCCGGCACCTCGAACCGGTAAAGAGAGACTATGCGCACGCAAAGAAGATAAAACCAGAGCTCAAAAACATACCTGCAAACATCCAATTGCCGCTATAAATTATGGAAAAAAACTTCACACTGAAAATTTATCGCGGCGTCCCCGAACATCAGTATTGGGAAGAATTCGAATTTCCTCGCCATGCAGGAGCCAACGTCATCTCAACGCTCATGGAAATTCAAAAAAACCCCATCAATAAAAAAGGGGACAAGACCACTCCAGTTGCCTGGGAGCAGGGCTGCTTAGAAGAAGTCTGCGGATCTTGCTCCATGCTCGTCAACGGCAGGCCTCGCCAGTCCTGCACGTCTCTCATCGAAGCGTGCATTAAAGAGAGTGGCTCTACCACCATTACCCTGGCGCCGTTTACCAAATTCCCCCTCATCCGCGATCTTCATGTAGACCGAACCAGCATGTTCAATGCCCTCAAAAAGGTGCGCGCCTGGATCTCGATCGATAGCGCCAATGACAATGGTTCGTTTGGCCCACCGGTGAGTCCCGAAGTCCAAGACGCCCTTTACTCTCTTTCCACCTGCATGACCTGTGGATGCTGCAGCGAATCGTGTCCCCAGGTGAATTCCAAATCTGAGTTCATGGGACCTGCCGCCATGTCGCAGGTGCGTCTCTTCAATTCCAACCCTACAGGTTCACTCCAAAAGTCGGAGCGGCTCCGCGCTGTGCTCGGTGATGAGGGGATCGCCGGTTGCGGCAACGCCCAAAACTGCGTAAAAGTATGCCCCAAAGGAATCCCGCTTACCGAATCGCTCGCCGTGATTGGCCGTGAAGCCAGCAAGCAGGCAATCAAGGATTTCTTAGGCCTCCCCGATGCCGGACAATAATTCCCGACCGCGCAATCATGGCAAGTCTAATAATCGAAGAGGGCCGGTCCCCACGGGAATTGCATCTTATAAGAAGAACCGTCTTTAAGAAATCGGATTTCAATCTGACTGACGCCGCTTTCTACCCCTTTGACTGCAGGCATATAGTTTATATTTGCAGAATCTAAGGTTTCTTCGAGATGTCCTGGTATCATTTTTTTCAGTGTCCTTTTATTGAGCAATGCTTGTCTGCAAAACGTATTCCTGTGCTTTTTGCTCTGCCTCTGCCAAAGTCTCTGTAAAAAAGATATTCAGTTGCCGAGTGACGACATTAAATTGTTTATACTGACACACCCCACCACAACAACTAAATATATCTGCTGCGCTTAAGGGCACTGAACCGCCCTTAGAATCTTGCACAAATATTCTGATTTCTACCCTTTCAGGTTCAAATGGGTACGATTCTAGATAAGGGCGAATACGCTCATCTGCATTGATAGCATCTGTAAATTCGTGAATAGCTGTAAGAATCAGTTCTCTGCCCCCTTCTATGGTTAATGGTTTACGATAATCAAAACTCAAGGCAAGCATTCGAACCTGATTAATCGTCCCCCCACCTGAACCACAAGGAATCAATCCTCTATCTTTCATCAGCTTTAAAGCAACCCGACGGCTAATTTCATTACACAAGGCCTCTTTCCCTACTGTCTTCTTATCTCCACTCTTCGTGTCTAAAGGTTGGCACCCGAATAATAAGGTTATTAGAAGAAAAAAAATAATACGCATCAATTTGTTCCTTGTGGTTGCAAATAAGTATTTAAATGATCCGCAATTTTTTGAGAAAAAGTTGGGCTTTCGAAGTCATGATCCAACCCAGTTGCTCCCTCATGAGGCTCCAATAATATCAATTGTTCAAAATCCTCTAATGCCTGTTTGCCAAGATCTAGATTGCCTGCACTTTTACACAGCATCTCTGCCAAATATACCTTATCCTGTTTGCTTGCGTAATTGTAAGATTCATAACATAATTTACTTGGAATCACTGCAGCCGGTGCAACCGCTACCACAATCACTCTTTTTTGAATTTCTTCAGGCACACTTTCCAAGGCATTTTTGGTAGCAATCGCTCCTTGACTGTGACAATAGTGCAAGCACTTCGCCCTTGGATTATCCCGATTTTTTTCATGAAATGCAATCCATTCATCACGTTCTAGAGTTTTTGTATTAGGAGAAGTCCCTGCAAAATTCAGGGCAATGCATTCTCCAATATCAACGAGCGAGCCATTGGAATGGTTATGTATCCATGTAACGCTCAGGCCGTTTGTAAATTGTGTCAAATATTCCGCATGCTGAATACTTTCATGTAAAGAGGTATTGATTCCATTGATTCCTAAGATCTTCACGTCTTTTCTTTGCTCTCCTATAGTACGAAAAACTTGAGAAGTTGCATTTTCCAACACAGGTATTGGAGGGGTCGCTCCCAATCCATCATCCGTAAGACCCCAATCGATCATCTTACAGACCCAAGCAAACTTCTCTGTCACAGGAGGATAATTTGTCGAAGAAAAAACAGGAATCTCCCGCTCTTTTGGAGGGGGCTTTATATCCCGTTCCAATGCAAAATTTGTTTGTGGCAATGAAGCAGGAGCAAAAGAATTTACTGGCGCATTCTCTGAAAGAGGTACTGGCTTGGGAGGATCTTTTTTATTTAAGAAAGACTGGAAGAACTCCTCTCGAGTTTGTTGTTCCCGCCAGTTGAGATAACTCATCCCTTCACTTACCCATGGAAAATTTGTACTTGGAACTTCAGGTTCTTTATTTTGTGAAACAACAGGTGGAGAATAGGTCAAACTATTGAACGGATATGTTGGCAAAGACTGGGACAGCTGTTTCTCTTGCTCAAACGGTTCAAGACTGAGCGGCTTAGGTTCGGAAATAGGTTTTGAACCGGGAGTTGAAGCAGAGGGACTCATTTTTTTAACAGGGGTGTTTTCCAGAAAATCTTGTAGTTCATTGAGTGCAGCTCCGCCAGCGGCTACAGCAGCTCCGCCTCCTGTGCCTCCGGTACACACCGTAACCACAACAATCGTGGTGATAATAGCAACAACTACAATTCCAACAATAATTGCAGTCTTATGCTTTTCCCAAAACGATTTATGTTTGTGCCTTGCAGCAATTACCGTGCCATTGGAAATAAGCTTGAGCTCTTCAATTTTATCAACAAGATCAGTTTTTTCTCCGTTAAAAGAACCAACCCAGGCAAAGGTCGCGGCTAATTTCTCAAACGCAAAAGTATCGGAATCATTTGAGAAAACTAGATGATGTAATCTCGTTTCCAATTCGGAAAAAAAGCGAGGAGCTTCTTTCCAGTCAACTGGACGACCATCCCATAAACCTGTTTCCAATGCCCAGCAAACAAAGTTGTCAATGGCCTCATCAGTGAGTAACTCAATACTCATAGTAGTCTCCGAGTTAGGGCGGGAAATATAATAAATTATTTATTTACAGACAAGTAGGACTAGCGAATGTAAAAAGAGCTTTTCGGAAATTCACTGTTAGTGAAGAATAGCCCCTCTCTGCTGTTTGGGACATTCTGGATGCCATGATGCCCTTCAACTACGATCATTGGTTAAGGGGATCACAACGCCAGGCTGCAGCCCTCGAGCTCCCCCTGGGAAGCGATCCCACGTGTAAAGACACGGTTGACTGAGCTCGCTTCAGACCCCTCTCGGCAGAGTTTTTTTTCAGAGTTCTATTAAGCGGGTCGATTGCCGGTGAGGCTTCTCTTCCCAACCGTTCAGATCGAACGGTTCGATGTAAAACTGCTTTACAAGCTCCTCTTCGATTTGAGAGAGGCGCGTCTTCGGATCGGATCCAAAATTCTTAAGACGACAGAGAAATTCACTATGTTTTCTCTCCCCGCGATAAGTGGGACGCTTTTGTGGCATAAGGAGGAGCTTCATGTTCTCCGGCCGATAGTCCCATAAAAACGAAGTGTGGTGGATCCAGCGGTCCTTCTTAATATACTGGGCGTTGCCGCCACATTTTTTCTCCCCTATCACGTAGTCGTTCTCGCGGAGGTGGAAGAGGGGGATTTTCCAAGCAGAAGCGTAGAGATCTGCAGACCACCGGAGGATAGGTTCCGGGAAGGGGTGGAGAGCCGTATCATTTTTTGCCAAAATGAATGTCACGAAAAGAGTGGTCTCGTCGACAATCACCGTCCCGCCGCCGCTGAATCGCTTGATGACAGGGACTTTTTGATCTTTTATAGAGGAGATGTCTAGGAGCTGCTCGGGCTGGCCGGAAATGCCCATGACAATTGCACGGGGTGTGCCGAAATTCACGATGCAAAAACTCCGGTCATCTGTACGCAGGAGAGCCTCTTCGAGCTGCAGTTGCTCGAAGATCGGAGTGTTGTGTAATCGGATGAGATGCAGTTTAGGGCGAATAGAGGATCTCCTTGATGTCTTCAAGAGCAACAATCTGAAGCCTCATCCCTTGGTTGGAGGGGACTTTAAGAAAGAGGAGCGTCCCCTCATCGGAGGCTCTCATCTCTCCCACGTTCGCGATTATTCCTCCCAGGGTCTGGACATTGATCTTCAGACTGGGTTTGTCGTGGCGGAGCGCTTCAAAAGCCTGGATGTAATCCTGCGATCTGGCCTTCGGGTCGATGAGGAGAATATTTCTGCTCATGGATGAAGAGGAGGAAAGGACTGCCGAAATGCTTTCAGTAGGTACGTCTGGAACGGCAATGGCCGCAACAGAAAAAAATAGAGCGCCTAAAATATATTTCATTCGTTTACCTCCGAATCGATAGAAATGATTTGATTTACCGCAGAGTGGGCTTTTTTTAAGATTTTTAAGGAACTATCAACCATTTGATTCAAGCCCTGTTCCGATTCTTCCAGCGAAGAAACAACAATCGAGATAGTCAATTGGATCGGTCCGTTTTTCGTCTCGAAAGAAGCTCTTTGGATTTGGGTCCGTAGTCGCTCGGCAAGTGGCCGGGCCGTTTCAGCTTTGGTATTTTTGAGCAGGATAATAAAACGTCCTTCACCTTTCTGAATGAGTAGATCGTTTTTAGTGATGAGTTTATTCATGATATTAGACAAAGGGAGGATAATCTGCTCAGAAAGGAGATCTCCAAGATGGGCGCGGAGCTCATCAAAACGGTCGAGCTGGACGAGTAGAGCCGCGATGGGAACTCCCTCCGCTTTTGCTTCTTTGATCATCTTCAAGGCATTTGTTTGCGTCATCACTTTATTTTTCAAGGAATTGGCAGAGAACTCCTCTTTTTTCTTGCCCAGCGCAAACGACGCTCCTTGCGTCTTTTCTCTGAGCGTATGCCCCTTTTGGATGGCTCGTATGCGCATATGGAGCTCTTCAGGGTCGAGCTGATTGTTTAAAAAATCGGTCACGCCCGCTTCCATTGCTGCGTCCAAGTAGGTTTTCTTCAGGCGACCTGTGATCAGCAAGACAGGCACCAAGGTCCGAAGGATCTGCTTCATCTCCGCGCACAGTTTGATCGGATCACACTCTTCCATCTCCGAATCAACAATGATGAAATCGAGCGCAGTATTTTGAGCCACGTCGATGGCGGCTGTAGGCTTTGATGCATCGATGATGAAAAATTCCTCGTCGAGGTGCTTTTTAACCCAGTAGCGAATGGAGGGGTTTTCGGTGATGCAGAGCAGGGTAGGTAACTTCAATCGACTCATAGTTTCTAACCTACCGATCCCTTTTTTGCAGCGCAATCATCAAAACGGAAATGTCCGCTGGCGAGAGCCCCGAGATGCGGGACGCTTGGCCCAAATTCTCCGGAGTAAATCGGCCCAGTTTCTGCTTGGCTTCTGCTCTAAGTCCAACGACATTTTCATAATTGAAGCCGTGGGGGATTTTCACCTCGTCTAATTGCTCCATCTTTGCAACGTCTTTTTGCTGCCTTTCGACGTATCCTGCATACTTCAATTCAATTTCGATCTGTTCGTGGATCTCGCTGCCGTGATCGCTCATCTGTTCTGGGTATATCTCCAATGCTTGTGCGTAGGTCCACTCGGGCCGGGAAATCAACTGAGCCATGCTGACACTTTTCCCATCGATCGTCTTAAAGACCTTGTGGAGTCGTTCCACTTCTTTGGTGATTTTTTCCTTTTTTGCCGCTGCCCGCTCAAGCTGCTCTCTTGAGACCATGCCCCATTCATAGGCAATTGGCCTCAACCTTACATCGGCGTTGTCTTGTCGTAAGAGCAGGCGATGCTCGGCCCGGCTTGTGAACATTCTGTAGGGCTCGAGCAGATCGAACCGGATCAGGTCGTCGATCATCACTCCAAGATAGGCTTCACTCCTCTTCAAAACAAAGGGTCCTTTGCCTAGGACCTTCGCCGCGGCGTTAATGCCAGCGAGGAGCCCCTGGCCTGCGGCCTCCTCATAGCCCGTGGTCCCATTGACCTGCCCAGCCAGAAAGAGCCCTTCGACCTTTTTTGTTTCCAGCGTTGCATAGATCTGCTCGCTCTTCACAAAGTCGTATTCGATCGCGTAGGCTGGCCGCATCACCTCTGCTCTTTCAAGTCCAATCACGGTTCGGATCATTTCGTACTGAACGTCGAAAGGCAAAGAGGAGGAGATCCCATTTACATAGATTTCATCGGTGTGTAGCCCCTCCGGTTCAAGGAAGATTTGATGCCGATCCTTATCTGCAAAGCGGACTACCTTATCTTCAATGGAAGGACAGTAGCGGGGACCTACTCCTTTGATAGACCCGGCGTAGAGAGGAGAGCGATGGAGATTGTTGCGGATCACTGCGTGGGTATCGGGCGTTGTGTAAGTCACAAAGCAAGCGACCTGCTCCATCCGCTCTTCAGGTGCATCGTAGGAGAAACGGACCCCCTCATCTCCCATCTGCTCTTCACATTTTGAGAAATCGATGCTTCTCCGGTTGATTCGAGGAGGGGTTCCTGTCTTAAGTCTTCCCAACACAAACCCCAAGCTCTCCAAACAGGGAGAGAGCCCCATTGCTGCCTTATCGCCGCCCCGTCCTCCGGAAAAGTTGGTCTGCCCAATGTGCAGCAGGCCCCGCATAAATGTTCCTGAGGATAGGATCACCGTCTTGGCGCAGTATTCGATCCCTTCTTGCGTGCGGACTCCCGCGATACGCCCCCCTTCGACAACTAGCGACTCGGATGTGCCCTGCTGGATCTCTAGATTTTCTGTTCGCTCCAAGCGGTGTTTCATCTCGAGGGCGTACAGGGCTTTATCGGCCTGGGATCGAGGAGATCTGACTGCAGGACCTTTTGAGGAGTTGAGCATCCGAAACTGGATGCTCCGCCTGTCGGCGATTTTCCCCATTAAGCCGCCGAGCGCATCGATCTCTCTGACCATGTGCCCTTTCGCCGTACCCCCAACGGAGGGGTTGCAACTCATCTTGCCGATCGTATCGAGATTCATCGTGAGCAGCAGGGTAGAGGCCCCCATCCGGGCAGCCGCATGCGCAGCCTCGCACCCCGCGTGCCCCGCACCGATAACTAGAACGTCGAAAGTTTTAGGATATTTCCACATAGGTTGCTCAAATAGGTTGCCCAAAGACGCAAAAAGACCCCAGTTAAAATTACTTTTTAACAGGGGCCTTTTCAACGATGAAAATTCAACTATTTTTTCTTGTGGCGGTCGCGGCGGCGTCTTTTCTTTCTCTTGTGGCGCGCGATTTTCGCACGGCGCTTTTTCTTCACTGAAGCCATATTTTCCCCTGAGTTCTAAAGAATGGATCTAGTCTACTAGATGGAATCCAAAAAGTAAAGTTCGCGAAATCGCAAGGGGGTAATTTTCAAGGCTTCTATGCCTCGATTCGCTTAAATTTGGGACAGCCTTTTATCCCGAAAATCGATAGGAGCTAAGCTCGTAGGCAGCCTCCGATGTCTGGGGGAATTTTTAATCCCCTTAAAATTATCATATCTAACTAACAATCAATTAGTTGCGTCTGTAGAAGTGAGGTCGTTTTTTGGTGGGTATAAATGGTGTTTAAAATTTGTATTAAGTATAATTAAATTAGTGTATAATATCTTTTAATAATAATTATTTTGGTTGATAAATGAATATTATAGATTTCTATGCGAGCGGAGATAACCCAAAGCTTGACGGTCCCATGGCAGATACAAATTGTCTTCCTGGATTGGGGACAACGATACTTCTTAAGCCTGACGAAAGTGGCCAGGACGGTCCTCGAAGATCTCTAGTCGGCCGCATAACCCCGCCGCCGGTCGATCTTACAGAAGAAGAAGAGGAACGTCTGTTCATTGAAATTAAAGAGAAGGCCGAGAGGAACGATATATTCGGGGCTGTAAACGATCCTCAAATAGGAGATCTGACCGAAGAGCATCGCTTTCTTATCGCTAAAAAATATGCGGAAGCGCAGATGTATCAGGGCTGGGATTGCTTTCGGCCCCGTTCAAGTAATGATATCGTTAAACTAAAACTCTCTGCAGATCATAATCTTGAAATCGCGGAAATTTTTGCGGGCTCAAACGCACTATGTGCTTATGAACTAGCTGCTTATCTGGACCCCGATCACATACACCCCTTTAGACGTTTTATACTTACATACGTTCCTGGTCTGATTGAACGAGAAGAAATACGGGCTGAATTCTTTAGGGACTTCTCTTACCAGGGAAATTGCAAGAGAAATCATTTGACATTGACTCCCAGAATCTTCAAGAGGTATTCGGGACTCCATCCCGCGAGCTTTCTTTTATTGGGCACACCCAACTTCTCTGATGTGTCTGCCTTAAGTAATCCCAGGGCCATTTTCTTCACCAGCGAAAAATTTTCAGCAGCATGATCTGTCCGTATTTTGCACAAATCTTCTCCAAACGACACATCTAAATGCCAGTGAAGTTTGTTTTCTACCGCCCAGTGACCTCGCACGATTTGCCCAATACGCTGCGCGTTTGACGCCAAACTGCTCATGTAATAACGCAGCTCTTGCGTTGTTTTGCCCTTGTGGATGCGAATTGATTTGATGCACACCAACGTCTTCAGGTCGACCCATTTTTTGAGCTGCTCTGCATCGAGCCAGTCTAATGAACATGTCCAAATTTGCCGTTCTTCGATTCTACCTCTATTTTTCTCAATAGCACTCGCATAATCACACCCGGATTCCTCGGGCGTGCAATCCATTGCCTGTTGGAAAAAGTTCTCAGCCTCTGCGTGCAAAGTGCCCTGATTGCCTTTCAAGGCGATAACATAGTCACCTTCTTGTTCCTTAATTTGATGGACGATCTCCGTTTGGCATCCCATGGCGTCGATCGTAATAACGTTTCCTTTGATCATCAGCATTTTAAGCAGCTCTGGAATGGCCGTGATTTCGTTCGACTTGGCATCAGTAGCTAACTGCCCCAGCAGCAGTTGATTTTCGACCGCGAAGGCATGAACTATGTGTAGCGGACTGGTGTTTTTAAATTCGTCCCCCGAGTTGCAGAGTGTTTTGCCATCAATTGCAATGGTGCCTTCAACAGTTGTGGCAATCGTGCGGACCCATTGCATAAAACATTCGTGAAAAATCTTTGGATTCAGCAGACGAAATACCCGGTTCATGGTGTCATGAGACGGCACACCATTTAGACACAGTCCCATTGAGTGGAGCCATTCAACACGATGATATGCCCATCGGTAAGCAGCAACAAAATCATCAGCGGCGCAAATGATGCCCATAACCACGACTGCAACAATGTCGATCAGCGGGTAATGTTGATTCCTCTGTTTCCGTGGATCGGGCAGATCGCTGAAAGCAAGAAGTAGGGGTGCGTTGGCTGGTAGTGAAAAACTCATAAATGTCTCCATGGTATGTAAAAACCACAAAGTACACATTTATAAAGAATTACTTGTCAATAGGCTTCAAAAATCTTCTTGCAATTTCCCTGCTTCTCTTACGAAGGGAGGCTGCAAATTGCTTTGGATGGCATAAGTCGTCATAAGCAGTTAATGTCTTGTATTAACTATTTTGAACTTTCCGAGGATGATAGATTTCGAATCGCTGAAGCTTGCATTGATGCATTCTTGTTTTCAGCATTTGAAGATCTAGATCGTTTTCAATTAGGTGAAGAAAATCAGTACAAATTAGCACTCATTGCTTTGCAAAAAGACGCAGGAAAATTAGCATACAGTATGAATAAATTCCAGCTTTCTGGAGAGCATTTTAGTCAAATCGCCGCCCAATTAATTGAGCGAGAGTATGCCCATGAACTCTTCTCCCATTTTCCAACGAATCTAGAGCCACAATTAAAACAAAAGATTTTCTTTGCGGAAGCTCTCAAAGATCCAGATATTATTCAACAGATCTTTAGAGTATTCAATCTTAAGGATCCATCTGATTACATTTTCTCCAATGAATTTCTCACAGAAGAAATGATTGAAGATATATACGCCTGTCCCAAGTTTCGTGAAAGGTGGGATAAAGTAAGAACTGAATACAAGGCCTGGGTGCAAAAGGACTTCCCTCTGCCGGAATGTAATTGGGCTTTGGAAGGCGTTGATCGTCCCCAGTCTTCTCGTGAGTTTCGAAAAATGTTGCAAGCGCGTCTGATTTTTTTGGCTATTTTAAAAGCTAAAGGACTTTCTACAGATCAATTCAAAATGCTCAATGAATGTGGATTGATTAAGGCTGTTTTTGACTTGCGTACGCCTCATTTACGTTGTCTTTTCACGCTCATGATCGCTGATATTGCTTGTTCAGAAAACGCTTCTGCCCTGTTCAAAACCAAGGCCTTTTTCTTGAGAAGCCCAGAAACATATAGCTGGCATGGTCCTCTGCTGCGAGCCAGCTTAAGCCTGCTTCAGGATCAGGGAGTGGAAATCAAAGGGCTGCTCGAATGTTTGAAAGGAACGGCTTTTAGAACCTTTAAAGATGTGCGCAAATTTGTTTGCTTACTTACTGCTCTTCAGCTATTGCAGCGCAGTACAGATCTTAGCGCTGAAGAAAAATCAGAAATTTTGAAAAAACTCGTAAAAAATCCAGCTAAAATCTATCAAGCTGTTCAAAATCTATTCATCATTTTGGAATTGAAAGAAGATTTAATACTTAGAGATCCCAAGAAAGAATTAGACCAAATGGCTTTTGAGTGCGTCCAAAAACGATTGCCTCCTGGCTCGATTGGGAGCATTGAAGAGTGGCATGATACATTTCCTAACCCGCTTGAAATTATGGTGTACTCGTCAAAAATGGCCAGCCTTGGGGAAGACAGAGTCGATCTACTTGGCGCATTTCTAAAATCGATTTGTATGAAAACATTTGAGGCGACCCGCTACGATAATGAGTACTTCAATCAACATCCCGCGGAGCTTGAAGCTTGGCGTAAAGGGATAACACTGCCCATGAGTGAAGTCATGAAGCAGTTGCCACCTGAAGCTTTATCCCCGGGAGTATTCGATGCTCGAAAGTGGATGAAACGGCAGCTCTTGGACGATCAACACATGGATTTACGCTCTTTTGGCCCCTTGCAACGCTATTTATCTCTGGATGACAGCAACTTGCAAGATCAGATTGAAAATGAAATTGCTAATAAAAGTTCCAGAGCAAGAACAGCTGAAGAAAAGGTCATGTTTTATTGCATTGGTCTTGCAAAGGCAACTACAAAAGAAGAGCAGATAGATAATCTCAATAAATTAACTAGGTGTGAATGTAATTCGTTCTATGATTCTGAATTCTTGAAGCACCTCCAAAAGCAGTTGTCAATTTTAACGAAGGCAACTGAGGACGTCGATCTAGCAGCCTTCACAATATCAGAAGGTGATAATTGGCTTGATATATTTTCTTGCGGGAAAGTGGGCACCAGTTGTCAGCATTTTAATGGGAACGCCCATCTCAATCAAGGGCTCTTGGGTTATCTATTAAACGGCCAGACACGCATTATTGGTATTAAAGATCGCGAAGGCAAGATGGTAGCTCGCTGTCTGATCCGATATTATTTAGATGAAACCGGAAAGCCTGTTCTCTTTCTTTCTCGATATTATTCAAATGTCTTTGATCCTCGAATGGAAGCGGCTATTGAACATGTCGCTAAAATGAAAGCAAAAGAGATGGGCCTTGTTCTTACGAGCCTCGATGGCGGAGCGCTGTATGGGAAACGGTTAAAATCCCTTACAGGAAAAGCCCTTGAATATTTTGATGAGGCCAGAGGCGTTCAGTACAATGGGAATGCAACCGTTGTAGATGCCCGGATAATCACGTAATTTCAGCAATACCGTTCGAGCTCGCTAAGAACCTAAAATTTTACTGAGATAGGTTCAAACAGCGCTCATTACGATTCTTTGTGCTCTTTCTGTTCTTAGTGCTCTTTGTTGCAACTCTAGATTCTCAATTGCTATACAGAGAAATGGGGCTGCCGCTACTAACGTAATTCCTAATGCAGCGCCGCTTAGAGCCAATGCATCAGAGTAGGAGAAATTTTTGTCTTTAAAAACAGCATTTGTAATCGCCCAAGCACATGTTGTGCTGGCAAAAGCAGTGGCTATGATTGTTAAGCAGTTCGTTACTGCTGCTCTGGTCCTGTGGAGGTCTGTACTGGGGGCCCTTAAGCCAATTTAGCGCAAGCCCGATAGGGACCGCTGTTAAGCAATCAAAACATCCATACGCGGCTCCGCCTTCTGCACCAATCGGTGAGTTCAAGGCATAAGCTGCGACTGTGGTAGTTCCAACTGTCATCCCTGCGCGTAATGCTCTATAGCAGACTTCTGCTGCAATTCTCATACATATCCTTTGGTTAGAACCGCTCGTGATTGGAAAATCGGCTCTGCCGGCGTCGACTTGGCAGCAAATTGTTGGCCTTCACTCGCGCCTTGCCAGAGGCAATGGTCGCTCGCTCCAGGCACAAAAATTTGCGCCGCCTCCTTGGCATCTCCCGATTCTTGAATCACCCCCGGTATAGAAGTCATAGAGACGGGTTGAATGCTGGGTTAGTAACTACTCATCCGGGGAGAAGGCGGAAAAAGCTTCCTTATTGGACTTCGCAACGTCAGAGCCGGCATTGATGGGGGTATAGTTGGCGAACTGGGCGATTTCCTTTCTGAAGGTCAAATTGACAGTGCCAATGGCGCCGTGGCGGTTTTTTGCAACGATCACTTCAGCAAGGCCCGGTTTGTCGTAAGGGTCGTAATATTCGCGACGGAGTAGGAACATGACGACGTCCGAATCCTGTTCCAGACTGTTATGAACGATAATATCGTTGGCGACAAAATTATGGACTCCGGGGACAGTGGCATCATAAACGTCTTCTTCGCCCAATTCAGTTATCGAATCAATTTCGTCCCAATAGACTCCAGATTCAGCTACATTTTTTAATGTAGGGTCATTTAAAACAGTACTTAATATGGCCATTCTATTACGGGACAAGCCCGATTTAAATAGGGTTGAGCCACAATAAGAAGTATTCAGTCCTTTACTGACTTCTCTCCAACCTAGGCCTGTTTGAGAGACATCTTGAACATACTGGATATTCTCTTTGTCGGCGCTGGTATAATGATAAGGCTGGTTGGCTAATATGCATCCGTCTCCTAGCAAGTGACCAAGAAATCCTAGTTCTTCTTCTTTTAACAACGGACTCTGTGAATCTGTCTGCAAAGACCGGGGGAGAGCGATGTGGTCTCCAGGTTTTAACTGATCCAATCGGGTCCACCCTTCTACTTGAAGGAAAGGGTGATTGGCGGATGCTTTGATGGTGCGTCCGCTTCGGGTTTTTAGCTCAAAGACTTTTTTACGGCCTGAGTAGAATGCCTTGGTCATCGTGTGAGAGCCGAGCTTCAGGTTTTCATCTACTGCAAAAATATGGATGGGTGTTTGCTCGGGTCGATCGGCTAATTCTTTGATGGTCCAAAGATGTCCCGTATCGGCGTCTTTAATCAATGTATCTCCAGAGAGACAGCCAGATTCTCTCAGGTCGCTCATCATCGGCCGATGCCCTTGCCGCTCCTCAACTTTTCGGGAGAGCTGCGCCAAGCATAGGATGGGGATGTTGAGTTCGCGCGCAAGGTTTTTGAGCGTGCGGGAAATCTCCGAAATCTCAACTTGCCGGTTTTCCATAGAGCGCATGTTGCCAGAACCAGTGATGAGCTGGAGATAATCGATCACGATAAAGCCGATATTGTAGGCTTCGCGCAGTCTCCTCGCACGGGCGCGCAGATCCGAGATCCTTAGTCCGGGTTGGTCATCGATGATCATGGTGTGCTTTTGCATCATGTTCACAGCTCCAACGATTCGCTGGTATTCAGAACCGTTGAGAGATCCGGTCTGTATTTTTTCTGACTCCACTTCGGCTTGAGAGCAGATCATTCTGTGGAGCAACTGGGTGGCGCTCATTTCGAGAGAGAAAACCGCAACGGGAATGTTGTTGCGGAAACAAATGTTTTCAGCAAAGGAGGTCATGAGCGCGGTTTTTCCCATCGCAGGACGGGCGGCCAAGATCATCAAGTTAGATGGATTGAATCCGTTCAGCAGGCGATCGATATCCATGAAATGGGTGGGGATGCCCGTAACAGGGGGCTCATTGGGATCCCGTTCGATAAATTTCTGCTGCCGCTCTTGGAGCTCTTTCAGATAGGGGAGCTTCGACTCTGCCTTAAGCCCCGTGAGGAGATCTTTGAGCGTGGTGCCAGGGCTGTGCTGATTGGCTTGTGAGATGTTGAAAAGATGGGTTTGCGCTTCATCGAGAGTAGTCATTACATCGGAAGGTTCGTCAAGAGCCGATTTTTCAATGCGCTGCGCAGCATTGATCATTTGCCTTAAGACCGACTTGTCGCGAATGAGTTCAACATATTCTTCAATGTAGGCAGATGTTCCTGCATACTGCGCGAGGGTTGCGAGATAGCTGATCCCTCCGATGCCGTCTAGTTTGTTTTGCCGCTTGAGCTCTTCACCAATGAGGTGGATGTCAGCCGGCTTATCGGTTCGGTAGGCGGTTTGGAGCGTGTGAAAGATCACCTGGTGTTCTGAATAGTAAAAGTCAGTTTCAATGAGGTTGTCCGCCGCAATGTTGAGTCCATTGACGCTTGTGAGCATGCAGCCAAGGACCATCATCTCCGACTCTTTGGAGTTGGGGGGCACTCGGGCTTTTTTATCTGCGTCAGACATGGATCACCTCGCACAGGTAGTTTTGACAAAGGATAGCAGAAAAGATTTTTGTGAATGGAAGAAAATCGGAAAGAGAGGGATTTGAACCCTCGGTACCCGTTTAAGCGAGTACGCGTCCTTAGCAGGGACGTGCCTTCAGCCGCTCAGCCATCTTTCCGCGTAAGAGGGTCTCTACGTCTAAAAATCTTAAGGGATGTGTCTGTTTTGAGCAAGCTCGAAAACCCAGCCGAGCCACTCGCCCCTCTGGTGGCGGGATCGAACCGCCCAGCCCCATCGCTTCGCTTGGGCAAGATAGATCTCCTCCTGCCTCGCAAGAATGCCCGACACAATCCAGAGGGACGCTTTGGGGTTGTATCGAGGGGGATTAACGATTCTCTGCTCTGAGAGAATCATGTTCATGAGCAGGATGTTTGAAGGGGGAAATTCCTTGGGCGCTGCTTTTGCGAATCTTACGCTTAAGTTATTTAGCTTATTGTTGTTGCGGGCGTGAATAAGGGCTTCGGAGTCAATGTCGATTCCAAAAGAAGATCTAGCGCCAAGCATAAGTGCTGCAAGGGCCAAGATGCCGCTGCCAGTGCCGATATCGAGGACAAAGGTATTTTTGACATGGGCTTGCATCATGTCGAGCATCAGGTGGGTCGTCGGATGGGAAAGGTCCCCAAAGCCAGGGCCAGGAAGAAGGAGAAGGGTGGCGGCTTTGCCAAAGGGGGTGAGGTCTATGTGGGCCTTACCATCATGGTAATTTTGAGCAAACAGGGTCCACTGTTCTTCCCAATTGACAGGTTTTAGATTTTTCATGGATCTATTATGCAAAAATACGTGTTAGAAGTATGCACCGATTTGGGCTTCCCCTTCAATCGACCAGTAACCGCTCCACACCTGGAATTCACCTGTTCCCTGAACGGAAAAGAAGAATCCGCACTCGTCCCGAAAGAGCCCCTGAGCTCCGACAAGGCAGATGTTTTGGATCGGAGTGAAAATATCTAAAATATAGCCGCTAGGAGCTCCGACAATCGCCGAGTTCACAGTTCCAGCTTGTAGGGGCTGTTTGCGGACGTAGCTGAACGTCTCTTTTACAATGAGCTCTGAGGTGTCCCATTTCAGCATTTGATAGAGCCGAACTCCCCCTTCCCCTCTAAATAGCGATGCATTGATGTGGGCAACGCGCATGTTGAATGGCGAGGCTCCCGATTCGCTATAGCCATCTTGGTATGCAAAAGCGATATCGCCGCTCGCGAAAGGCTCGATGACGAGGGTTCCAATGACAATATCGTAGCCTAAGCCGAGATGGGGAACAAATCCCCAAGAGCCGTTTTTGCTCCGGGCATTTGCACTGAATCCGGGATACGCTACGTGGCGTAGGTTGTTACTTCTCGTGTACGATCCAGTAGCAGAAGCTTCGATGTAGAAATTCTTATAGTCGCCTTCTCCGTAGAGACTCAGCAAAGCGGAATTGGAGTGGGCGTTACCGCTATGGAGAGAATAGCGGATTGAATTGTAGAGGTAGCCAGCGGAGATGCCGACAATTCCTTTTTGGGGGAAGAAATCGAAGCCAACTAAACCGCCATACGCCTGCATATTGTATGCAGGATTGGACTGTTCTGCTGGTTGGAATAACCAATTGCCGATAGCTTTTGCCCAAATTACTTTGTTTTCGTTCCCCTTTGCAAGTTTGAGAATGGATCCCGATGGAGCGGATGGCTCTGTTACTTCTGTTACTGTATCATCAGATACTAAAAGACTCTCTTGGTTTAGTTTATTTACAGCAACAATGGGGCTGCCGCTTCTGAAAGAGCGATTACCGCTGAGATGGCCGCCAATAAAAGAGCTGATGGCAAAGG
>Ga0364859_10112_pt1 | contig 57569 bp, 53 predicted proteins | sample ExccelAu500001D3_FD_206911 | JGI IMG/M metagenome (GOLD analysis project Ga0364859, IMG submission 206911) | Enriched cells from Trout Bog Lake Hypolimnion, Wisconsin, USA - BchlTB.Aug20.5000.01 .D3 | ecosystem: Environmental > Aquatic > Freshwater > Lake > Hypolimnion/Profundal zone | place: USA... | reverse complement strand
TTCTGGGGTAATGACAAGGACCGCGTGCTTAACTATGACAATTATATCAACAAGTTGACGCCCGCTGAAATTCAGGAGACAGCTAAAAAACTTTTTGATGGCAAGAATGAATTTGTTGCTTTGCTTTACCCTGAGTCGGATAAGTAATCAACGTTTTGATTAAATACATAAAACACAAAAGCGCCCGATGGGCGCTTTTGTGTTTTATGTCAGGCGCTCAACTACAAAATTTGGCACAACACTGGTATTAACTTTAACAAAATAAAATCCAGACAAAATCAAAAAAGACTGTATTTTGTAAAAAATATATAGGGAATGAAGACATTTTATCTGCCACTAAGGCGTATCGCCTATGGCATCTTATTGTTGGCCGCATCCTCCTGTTTGGCGAATGCACAGGACCTTAGCGCCAAGCTACCGACAGACCCAAATGTGGTCACCGGCAAATTGGATAATGGGCTGACCTATTACATACGGCAGAACCATAAACCCGAAAAAAAGGTGGAGCTGCGTCTGGTAGAAAAAGTGGGCTCCATAGTGGAGAATGACGACCAGCAAGGGCTGGCACACTTCATGGAGCACATGGAGTTTAACGGGCTGAAACATTTTGAGAAAAATGAACTCGTTAATTACCTGCAAACCATAGGGGTACAGTTTGGGGCCGACCTGAATGCCTACACTGCATTCGACCAAACCGTATTCATACTACCAATACCCCTTGACAAGCCCGATAACCTGGAAAAGGGATTCCAGATCATAGAAGACTGGGCGCATAATGCGCTGCTTACAGATAAGGATATAGACGAAGAGCGTGGTGTGGTGCTGGAAGAGAGCCGCCTGGGCAAGGGCGCCGATGACCGGATGATGAAGAAATATTTCCCTGAGTTAGCAGCGGGTACACGCTATGCAGAGCGCCTGCCGATAGGTAAGGACGACATCCTGCATAACTTTAAACACGAAACGATCCGCAATTTTTACCATGACTGGTACCGCCCTGACCTGCAGGCCGTGATCATAGTTGGAGATATAGACGTGGCTACTGCAAAAAAAATGATAGAAGAACACTTTGGCGGCATTAAAAACCCCGCCAACGAGCGCCCACGGGAGTATGCACAGGCAAATACCTGGACAGCGCCCAAAGCCATGGTATGCACAGATAAAGAAGCAGAAAGAACGAGCTTGCAGATCAATTTCCCTTATTATAAAAAGCGCGCGGAAACAACCATAGGCGACTACCGGTATAATATAGAAAAGAGTATCGTGCAGCAGATGTTCTCTCAGCGCCTGAACGACTTATCGCAAGGAGCAAATCCTCCGTTCCCTTATGCTTATGCCTTCCCCGGCGGCCTGATACATGGATACGAGAACTTCACTATTTATTCGTCATTTTCTGGCAACAGCCCCGCGCAGGCTGTAAATGCCCTCACAGCAGAAGTGCTTAAAGCTAAGAAATATGGCTTTACCAATACTGAAATGGAATTGGCAAAGAAGGAGGCAATGAGTTCGCTGGAAAAAATATATAATGAACGGACGACAACAGAGAGCGCCAACTATGTGGAAGAATACATCCGCGCATTCCTGGATAATGAACCATTCCCGGGCATCGCTAATGAACGCCAGTATTATGTAGACCTTTTACCGGGGATAAAGCTTGATGAACTGAACAGCATGTTTAATGACTGGGTGTCTAACACCAATACTTTTACGCTGATCACAGCGCCGGAGAAAAGCGATATAAAACTACCAACAGATGCAGAACTGCTGGCGATGACAAAGGCGGGATTTTCGCAGGAAGTGGCCAAGCCAGAGGAAAAAGTGATCGCATCATCGCTGATGCAAACGAAACCCACGCCGGGAAAAGTAGTATCGAAAGTAAAGGAAAAGGGGTTTGATGCAACAACCTATACCCTGAGCAATGGGGTGAAGGTGACCATAAAACAGACTAATTTTAAAAGCGATGAAATATTGATGAACGGCGTAAAGAAAGGCGGTACAAACAATTATGGCGTTGCCGACCGAAGCAATGTGAACTTTGCCACCGATGTGGTGCAAAGCATGGGTATTGGCGATTTCACCCCCTCAGACTTAGACAAGGTACTGAAAGGAAAGGAAATAAAGGTAGACCTTTCGATTGACGACATCAACGACAATATCAACGCGTCGAGCACGGTGACGGACTTTGAAAGCATGCTACAGCTTACTTACCTGAACCTGACACAGCCTCGCAAGGATGAAGACCTGTTTAAAGCGTACAAGGAAAAGCAAAATACCATGATCCAGTTCATGATGTCGAACCCGGAGGCTGCCTACTTTGACACCACGGTGAAGACCATGTATAATAATAACCCGCTTGCCAAAATGGTGATCCCCAAGAAAGCGGACTACGATAAACTGAACCTGAACCGCGTGCTGGAAATATATCATAATGAATTCGGCAATGCAGATGGGTATCATTTTTTCATAGTCGGAAATGTGAACCCCGAAACGGCAATGCCACTCATTGAAATGTACCTCGGCAGCCTGCCCGCCGACCATAAAGCGGCAGCATTTAAGGATAATGGCGTGCGCCCGATAAAGGGTAAAAATCAATTGACATTCAAGAAAGGCAAGGAAAAGAAAAGCTTTATCCTGGGTGTTTACTCCGGTGAGGTGCCTTATTCGGAAGACCTGGCGCTGAAAGCCAATGCACTGGCAGAGGTGCTGAACATTAAAGTAATAGAAGTGCTGCGCGAAAAAATGAGCGGTATCTACACAGGCGGTTTCAATGCCAGCCTGAACAAGTATCCGTATGCGCACTATACCATACAGATGTACCTGCCCTGCGGCCCTGAAAACGTAGACAAACTAATAGCTGCGGCGAAAGAAGAGATCAACAATGTAAAAACCGAGGGACCGGAAAAGAAGGACCTGGACAAGGTAAAAAGCCAATGGCATGAAAAACATGTAACAGACATAAAGGAAAATAAATACTGGGCTGACAAGATGCAAAGTTCCTTGTTTTGGGGCAAGGACGAAAAACGAGTGCTGAACTATGACGACTACATCAACAAGCTGACGCCTGCTGAAATACAGCAAGCTGCCAAGCAACTGTTTGATGGCAAGAACGAGTTCATATCCGTGTTGTACCCGGAATCATAACCTGGCAGTAATCCAATTAAAACCGGCATACCAGCCTTTTGCAGGCTGGCGTGCCGGTTTTCGGCGTCAGGAAACCATACAATTTAAAGCCGCGGGGCATGGCATGGCCCTTTGTACCACTAAGCGCTTAGATTGTTTCCGGCAAAAGTTTTGATTTTTGAAATTATTTTGAATTATCTTAGCGCAAATATCGTGTTACTTATGAGAAAAAGCCTGTTGTTCGTTATTATGATCATTTGTGGCTGCCTGGCATTCAGCGGTTGCATCAAGCACGGGACTAATAATACCATTAACCCTTCTATGTCTGCCACCATAGGCGCTTATACGTTTAGCGCTTCTTCGGTAGTTCCTTCAGTTGTAGATACCCAAACGAACGATACCTCAATCGCATTGGTGATCACCGGTAATTCATCTGACATCATCTATCCATGGGACAAAATTGTATTGACCGTTAATGATTATAAGGGCAAAACCGGAACTTTCTCTATCGTGATGAGCCAGGCAAGTGCTTATTATTTACATTCAGGCGTGCAGGAACAGGCGATAGGCGGCATTGTATCCATCACCCAGATCACTTCAAACAGTATCATCGGTTATTTCTCCTTTAATTCTCCGTTGGTAACGGTGTCAAACGGCACGTTCAATGTGGGAAAACCAGGCGCTTTGTAATAGGAGCCCAATAGTAGAACAACTTTTTTCTTTGGTGGAGGTATAAGTTAATTTGTAGGGTTTCCTATAATAAATGCTGTGCAGCAGCGTTATGGTAACATGGGGTAGAAACCTGTATCTGGCAGTACTTCAGCGTAGGCTTTGATTAATTATTGCAAAAAAGAGTCGTAGAAAAACAATTGGGCTATAGCTATTAGTCAAATAAATATTATATTCGTGTAAAAATATTCACATGCAAATCAAAAACGGTTCGTTTGTCCTTCTTACGATTTCAGTATTGTTCCTTGCAACACAGCCAGCGTATTGCCAAGTAAAAAACTATAAATGTGTTGAGAAATACCCCAGTTTATCCAAAAGCCAACAAGACTCGGCAATCATTTCAGTATCAATTGACATCAATAATAAAACTATTGAAATAAATGAACCGACACCTATCCACTTTAATATATTACGGATTAAAAAAGACTATGTAAACGATACCAAAAAAATCACGGTTTATAAGGTCAGGGAGGAGAATGGGAAACGAGGAGAAGTTGCGGTCATAGCCAACTACCCAAACGAAAATATGGGGGCGCCTATCCTGGTGTATTCACCGCCCCGTAATTTGATCGGACGTAAAAAAGCGAAGATATACCAGCCCCGTGTTTGGTGCTTGGCATCGATTTAGACCCGCATTTTGTTCTTCGAACTCAATGGAATTGAAAAGTTGCGTAACTTTACTTACCATACTTAATTTTAGTAATGCGCGGAAGTAATTACTGTGGTATAATATGAAAAGGTTTTTGGTCATTTTTGCGATATTAGCTTATCTGGCGTCAGGGGCCTGCAAAAAAGCAAGCGGGCCGGCCGATGGTAAGAGTGTGCAACCTAATAACCACCTTGACTCTACGGTTGTAGACAGCGCCAATATCAATGGAACAGTTTGGAAAACGGATTCGGCGTTTGGGTACTATGTTACTTATGCGGGAAATGACACAGGAAGAAGCGATCTGATGATCATTGCCAACCAGAAAAACAGCAATTCCAGCATGACAATGTATATCACCAATTTTGCAGGCGTTGGCAACTACCCCATAAACCCACCACTTGTTTCGATCACCTATTATATTAATAATAAACAATATTATGGCACCAGCGGCACCATAGCCATAGATAGCGTGCGATACCCGATACTTGTGGGCACGTATAATTTTACTGCCGATACCTTAAATGTAACGGGTGGCTTTAACGTGGCATTGCCCTGATTAAAAGTTAAAATTACGGGGTAAATTCCTCTCCTGACTTGCCCCCGAAACCAAGAGCTTAATAAGACCGAACCACAGAGTTTTTTTGAATCTTCCTGCCACTGCCGGCTTAAAATTTCCGTGTTATAAAATGTTAATAAGCTGTGTATTTTTACAGTTCCGTAACAATAGTAAGATTAACAGGCTGCATAAATTTAGTAACTTTGATGTAAACCGTGTGCGTATGTTATATGATGATTTCAACGATGAAGAATGGGGCCCACTGGATGAAACCCTTCGGAAATATGAGGAAGTGAAGACGGGAGAAAGCGCGAACATCCTCGATGAAGAAGAATTTGAACGGGTCATAGAACATTATTTCCAGAACAGTAATGAAGAACAGGCACTCCTCGCCTGCGACATAGCAAGGACCTACTATCCGTTTTCAGCATCTGTATTATTGCTGCGGGCAGAGATACTTACCCAAGCACAAAAATATGGCCAGGCCACCAAGGCGCTGGATGAAATGGAACAGTATGACAACCATAACCTGGACGCTGTGCTGCTGCGGTCTGATATTTTGCTGGCCCAGTTCAAATACGATCAGGCGGCGCTGCTATTGGAGCAACGGTCGAACGAGTATGCGGGCAAGGAGAAAACGGAAATATTGCTGGAACTCTCTGATGTATATGACGAGAGCGAAGAGTTCGACGCAGTGTTCGATACGCTGAAACGGGTGATAAGCCTGGATAAGCGAAATGAGGAAGCGCTGCAAAAAATATGCTTTTGGGCGGAGTTTACAGGCCGGCTGGAAGAGAGCGTGACAATGCACACGCAGCTTACTGACGATGACCCTTACAACACGCTGGCGTGGTTCAATCTTGGTGCGGCATATCAGGGACTAAAGTTGTATGAGAAGTGTATTGACGCTTATGAGTTTTGTGTAGCGATCGACGAGAAATTCGAGTTTGCTTACCGCAACATGGCTGATGCCTACATGCGCCTGAAATGGTACGAAAAAGCGCTGGAAGTGCTGGAAAAGCACATAGAGATAGCCAAGCCGGAGGACGTGATATTTGAAGCCATGGGGTATTGCTGGGAAAAACGGAAAGACTTTTCCAAAGCCCGCCTGTTTTACCGCAAGGCATCGCAGTTGAGCCCGCAGGATGATGGCATCTTTTATAAGATAGGTGAAACCTACGCCCGTGAAAAGCAATGGGACAAAGCGGTAAAGTCTTATTCCGTGGCGTTTCATTTGAATAAAGACAACGCTTCTTACTGTATGGCAATCGGGAATTGCCTGATGGAAATGGATGTGAAGAGCGAGGCGCTGGTGTGCTATCTGAATGCTGTGCGCCTGAAGCCCGGGAACAAATCTACCTGGACTGCGCTTGTGCGTGGCCTGTACCTTACCGGTTACTATGCTGAGGCATTGATACAACTCGCTGTGGCGATAGAACACTGTGGCGAAAAAGGCGATTTTTATTATTACACTGCCGCGTGCCTGTTTGAGCTGGGCAAGGCGAAGGAGGCGATGCTGCAGTTGGAAAAAGGCTTGAAAATATCGCCGACGAAATCAAAGGTATTTACAGCCCTGAACCCGGAATTTCTATTGAGGGCGCCAGTTGTTGACCTGATCTCAAAATACAAGAAAAAATAGTAATCAAGCTGTTATAACAAAAAACTCAGGCGAACCGATTGCCTGAGTTTTTTTGTTGTGGTGTGTTATGCGAAGCATCAAACAGCGGCGGCCCTACATACCTCCAGTGGCAGTAAACGGCCCACCAGTCCCATTCATCGTTATATGCCTCGAGCTTCCCGTTATGGTACCGGCATTGTTCCAGTTGCCTCCTATTGTAAGGGTGACATTTCCAAGGAGTACTGTACTACTTGCCGAAGCATTATTAAAATTACCGAGCAACGTGACCGGTGACAGTATGACGAACGTATAACTTGCCGACGGACTGAAGGAAACGTGGTAAAATGAGTTAGACCCTGTGAGCCCACTGGCCGTAGTGGTCGATATTGTATCGGCCGTATTGGCAGAATCTGCCCCGGTAAATAGGACCGTACCTCCATTGGCTACAAAGGAACCACCCATATTTTTCCAGTTGCCACCAACTGTAGTGACGCTGGATGCCAGCGGTGTAAATGTGCCGCCGGAATCAATGACAATATTGCCTACAAATGTCAGCTGTGCGGAAGCAGTCATATTACTTTGAATAACCCAGTTTGTCTGAGCAGTAGCAAATGTGACCGGCTGGTAACCCGAGCTATCGCTATTGGACCACCAGTTTGCCGTCACGGAAGCGTCACCACCGCCGGGAGGCGAAAACCACGAAAATATCCTGGTCGGGGTTACGGTAGCAGTGGCGGTGGCCAGGCAGCCGCGGCGTGAATAAGTGATGGAAGATGTACCAGCAGAGACGCCTGAGAGCAGCCCCGAAGTACTGCCAATGCTGGCTACCCCGGTTGAAGCCGATGTCCAGCTACCGCCGGTAACGAGGCCATGTAGTAGCGAACCCGCTCCTACAGGCACTGAGAGCAGACCTGAAATTGCAGGCGTCTGGTTAACGGTCACTGTAGCCAAGGCGGCACAACCAGACACACTATAAGTAACAACAGTTGTACCGGCGGATATGCCTGCAAATACCCCACTTGCCCCGCCGACAGTACCCACTGAAGTATTGCCGCTGGACCAGTTACCTGCTCCCGTTGCATCGGCCAAAGTTAAAGAAGCTCCAGTGCAAACACCGGCTACGCCAGTAATAGTGGCAGGCACAGGATTCACCAATACCGTGGAGGTAGACTGGGCACTGCAACCGTTGGAATTTGTAACTATAAGCGTAGGCGTATAGGTGGCAGCAAGGGAATAAGTGTGCGCTACGTTATTGACTGTAGCGGCTGCCCCGTCACCAAAATTCCATGCATAAGTGCTCAGTGGCTCGGTAGCGGTGACCCACGTTGTGCCCGTCAATGCCAGATTATTGCCATTTCCACTGGCGTCATAAGCAGTAGTCCCTGTTCCTTCGTTAAATGGCCAATAACCAACCAGCCCGGCCTGCGGCGCTATATCGCAGGCAATCATATCAGCGGCTACCTGGGTAGCTGTGCGCGCCGTGGTCCAAAACATAGCCCCATCTATAGTGCCGTTAAAAAACTGATTTGCCGTATAAGGATCGTCACCTATGTAAAAACCAGCGGGATGCGGCGAAGTAGAAGGAGCGAAGGGTGTAGCGGTATTCGGCGTTAGCCCAACAGATGTACCGTTCACATACAATGTCCACACATCAGTTGCGCTGCAAACTAATGCTACATGTGTCCAGGCGCCCGGAGTAAGTGTATACCCGGAAGTCATAATCACTACGTCTCCAGTTACAACTTTAATCAAACCACTTTCCTGATAAAGTGTATACCCCGTCCAGGCACTATTGCCATTCGACATGATCATTTGATTTGTGGCACCGCCGGAACCGTTCCAGTTTACCCAGGCTTCCATAGTTATGGAGTTTGTTGCTGTGCTCAGCAGGCCTGTTGCAGTACCCACCCCCGACGTGCCATTGAGCCCTAGCGCTGTTCCGCTGCATAGCGGGGCGCCACTCACGAAGGTGGTAGGCACACCCGCGCACACGGGATTAACTGATGCCGTAAATGAGGCGCTGGGCAGGGCATTCACCGTTACTGCGGCCGTCGTAACCCCACTGCAACCTGTTGTGGTATTGGTACCCGTCACCGTATATGTTGTCGTTATAGTGGGAGAAGCTGTTGGCGTTGCACTAATTGTTGATGATAGTCCTGATGCCGGGACCCAGGTGTAACCTGTTGCCCCCGAGGCAGAAAGCGTGGCAGGCGAGCCGGAACATATCACCGCCGATGAAGCTGTGACGGCAGGCAGAACATTTACGGTCATAGTGGTAGTGACTGGCGTACAACCAGATATATTGTAAGTTATAATTGCGGTACCGGCTGAAACACCTCCAAACACACCGGAGGATGAAATACTTCCCACCGCTGTGTTACTACTACTCCAGGCGCCGGTCCCAACGGCATCTGTCAAAGTTGCATTGGATGATACACAAATACCGGTGGCGCCACCAATTGCAGCGGGAACCGGATTAACGCTAAGTGTCATTGTGGCTTGATTATTGCACCCGTTTTCGTTGGTAACAACAAGAGTAGGGGTATAAGTGGCCGCAACGGTATAAGTGTGTGAGATAGTATTTTGCGCCCCCGCCACGCCGTCTCCGAAGTTCCATGAATAAGTACTTAGAGCTTGAGTATTGGCAACCCAACTGGCGCCGGTAAGGGTCAGGTTATTGCCGTTGCCGCTACCGTCATAAGCCGTGCTGCCTGACGCTTCGTTGAATGACCAATAACCAGCCAGTCCGGTCTGTGGAGCGATGCTGCAGGCCTCCATATCAGAACCAACCTGCGCCGCCGTCCGAGCGGTTGTCCAGAACGCCGCGCCGTCTATGCTTCCGTTGAAGAACAGGCCTGTAGTGTAGGGATCGTCCCCAACATAGAATCCCCCCGGATGAGGAGAAGTGGACGGCGCTGTTGGAACTGAGGAACTTGACGTAAGTGTCGTTGCCACCCCGTTGACGTACATGGTCCAGACATCGCTGGCACTGCAAACGAGAGCCACATGGGCCCATGTATTGGCTGTCAGTGTATATCCTGATGTCATTGTAACAACTCCCAGACCACTCCCAAGCACCACCTTTAGAAGTCCGTTTTTATGAAACAGTGCGTACCCTGAATAAGCACTGTTACCGTTCGACATAATTATTTGCTTATTAGTACTGGTGGTACCGTTCCAGTTTACCCATGCCTCCATAGTAATGGAATTAGTAGCGGTACTGATCAGACCGGGGCCTGCCCCAAGGGTGCTTGTGCCGTTTAGTCCCAGTGCGGTGCCGCTGCATAATGGAGCCCCGCTGGCAAAAGTGGTGGCAACCCCGGTACAGGCCGGATTAGCCGATATTGTAAACGATGCGCCGGTCACCGTGGCAACAGTAGACATGGTGCACCCGATACCGCTAAGCGTATAGGTGATGTTGGCTGTGCCAGCGGAAACACCGGATAAAACACCTCCACTGCTAATGCCCGCAACAGCGGCATTGCTGGTTGCCCATGTACCTGCCCCGCCCGATCCGGAAAGGTTTGTGGTTGACCCCAGGCACACCGAAGCAACACCAACGATGCCGGCAGACGTTACTGTCATGGTGCCAGTGGCAGAGCAGCCCAAAAGAGTATAGGAAATAGCAGCCGTCCCGGCGGACACACCAAAAAAGCTACCACCTGACGATATAGTCCCTACGGCAGTATTGCCGCTGCTCCATGCGCCGGATGACGTGCCATCGGTTAAAGCTGCTGCAGTCCCTGAGCAGATATTGCCTGTGCCGCCAATGGCAGCCGGAACAGCATTTACCGTCATGGTAACTGTACTCACACATCCGGCCGAATTGTAAGTAATAATTGATGTACCCACGGCTACGCCGCCAAAAACACCCGCGGAAGATATCGTACCCACCGCTGTATTGCTGCTGCTCCATGTGCCGCCAGCAAGGGCGTCGCCCAGGTTGGTAACCAGCCCGGAACACGCTGCCGTATTCAGGGGCACAGTTGAAATTTCCCGAATACGGTAACCATTGTAATCCGAAACGTACATATTATTGGCGGCGTCAAAAGCTACACCAATTGGCCCTACAAATCCTGCGGCGGTAGCGGGGGAGCCGTCGCCACTATACGTATAAGTGCCGTTTCCTGCAATAGTACTTATTATACCCAAAGTATTGATCATCCGGATACGGTAGTTGCCGTAGTCAGCGATATACAGATTGCCATCCGCATCGAAAGCCACCCCTGTAGGCGCCGAAAGTACGGATGCTGTAGCGGCGCCGCCGTCGCCACTATAACCGATTGTCCCGTTCCCCGCAAGCGTAGAGATAATGCCAGATGTATTTACCTTCCGAACAGTATTGCTATGTTGGTCGGGGAAATAGATGTTCCCAATGCCGTCGACCAGCACATCGGCGGGTTGATACAACTCTGCGGCTGTCGCAGCAGCACCGTCACCGGTATAACCAGCCGTACCATTCCCGGCTACCGTACTGATAATGCCTGAACTATTGACTTTGCGGATGCGTGCGTTGCCCCAGTCTGCAATATAAATGTTCCCGCTCGCGTCAACAGCCACACCGTTTGGCAGGTTTAGCTCCAGCGCTGTCGCCGCCCCACCATCTCCGTTGTAGCCCCTGGTGGTGTAATCGTTGTATCCAGTACCCTTGCCAGCAACGGTGCTTATGGTTCCGGAGGTATTCACTTTGCGGATACGGCTGTTCAATAAGTCTGCAATATAAATATTGCCGCTGGCGTCTAAGCACACACCCGATGGGTTGGCTAGTTGGGCCGCAGTAGCCGCGCCGCCATCACCACTGTAACCGCCGGCCGTGCCATAGCTGGCAATGCCGGCTACGGTGGTGATGACGCCCGAAGTATTTATTTTTCGAACGACATTACTGCCCAGGTCAGCGAAATAAATGTTTCCGCTTGCATCCACTACCAGGTTTGCCGGGTTGCCCAGCAATGCTGCGGTTGCCGCAGTGCCGTTGCCACTAAAGCCAGCCGTTCCGTTCCCTGCTATGGTGCTGATGATACCACTACCAGCGCCCGTGATGGCAGTAGGAGTAGTAGCCTCGGTAACCATTACAGTAGCACCGCGGGTACAACCTGATGAATTAGTGCCTGTAACCGTGTAAATGATGGTAGATGGCGGGCTTGCATAGACTGACGAGGTGTTTGTTGACGTCAACCCGATGGACGGCGCCCACGTGTATGAGACCGAACCGGAAGCAGTAAGGGATGCCGATGAGCCGCTGCAGATAGAAGCCGATGTAGGGGTGACAGATGGAGCAGGATTAGCAAGTACCGTTATCGTGGTACCGAAAACATACCCTCCCGTAGCCGTAAATGAAATAATGGCCGTACCTGCTGATACACCGGTTACAACACCTGTCGATGCCACAACTGTTGCAACAGCAGTGTTCCCACTTCCCCATGACGCACCGGAGTATGGACAGGACAACGTGGTGGTACTTGCAACACAAACGGTTGTTGTTCCGGAAACACAATTGCCAATTTTTCTCACGCGCTCCCCCGTTTGGTCATTAATATAAAGGTTGCCGCTACCGTCCACATACACTCCCTGCGGGCTTTTTAATTCAGCAGCACTGGCAGCCCCACCATCGCCGGAATATCCACTGGTGCTATTGCCGCAGTAGGTGCCAATCTTACCAGAAGGGTTTACCATACGTATCCTGTAATTCGCTTGGTCTGCAATGAAAATATTCCCATATCGGTCTACAGTCACCCCTGGTGGATTGCTTAATTTTGCTAATGTAGCGGCGGCGCCATCGCCGGAGAAACCTGCAGTTCCAGTTCCGGCAACCGTGCTGATGACCTGGGATGTATTTATTTTTCGAATCCTTTGATTGCTATAATCGCCAACATAAATATTACCACCCGCATCTATTGCAACGCTATATGGGCTATTAATTTCGGCATTTGTCGCGGCGTTGCCATCACCAGAGTAATTAGCCGTTCCATTGCCCGCAAATGTCCCGATTGTGCCCGATGAATTGATGATCCTGATCTTTGAATTACCTCCATCCGCTATGTACATATTTCCTGCGCCGTCAAAACAAGCTCCTGTGGGCCCATTGAGTAGCGCGGTACTGGCGGGACCACCATCCCCCGTTGAGCCGCTTGAAGCAGTGGGAGAGCCGGCAAATGTGCTGATGGTCCCGGAAGGATAGACGATTCGGACGTTGTGGTTGCCCTGGTCCACGATATACAAGTTTCCAGAAGCATCGATAGCCATACTTCCTACATAATTGAGCTCCGCGGCTGTTGCTGCGCCCCCATCACCGGTATGGCCCTGTGTTCCGTTCCCGGCATAAGTACCTATCACCCCAGATGCGTTGACAACCCGAACACGGAAATTATTATTATCCGCGATATACACGTTTCCGCTGCCGTCGATGGCAACAGCGCCAGATGGCGAGTGCAATTCAGCAGCGGTTGCCGCCCCTCCATCGCCTGCAAAAGCGGCCGTGCCGTTGCCTGCAAAGGTCACTATTGTTTGAGCGTTTGCGTTATTGCCGAACCCTGAAACTATCAACGCAACTAAAACAAGGATCATTGCCGCCCTCACTGCGGCTAGAGGAGTCGCCTTCACAAAACGATCATGCCGTAGATGCGATGGGAGTGGTCCATAGGCAGTTATTTTCAGCATGGTCCTGTCATCGATTGCGCAAGCTCCAGATTTAGTTCTTAACATGTGATATACTTTAAGTGTGATTATATATTTAAAATCATCTTTACGTTTTATTATTAATTTTTATAATGCATAGAACATAAAGTTATTACACGGATAGCGGCATTTGCTTACTCACTTCAAGTCGAAAATCATGGTTCGTGATAATATTGCTGAAATGACAGTGCTTAATCGGTCCCGAAGAAAAAACGCAGTCCTGTGACTAAGAGGACTTAACGATTATTTCATCTTATTTATTTTAACACATAATTGTCTTTAAAACTATTCGTAAATGTAGTGTTAAATCAATTTAAAACAAAGGAAATGAACAAACTAAATCAAATTTTTATTTTTAACACAATAATATCTATACATATATACAATCACAATTAATTAACATATTAATATCACACTTTAAACGTAGATAAGGAGATCTTGCGCCATCTGATGGACTATTACCCAAACGCCACTGCTTAACTGATCTTCCCCCAGTGAGATTGCTTGCCCTGCCGGATGAGCATGTTTTTAATGGCTTGGTGCTGGGGGAGGGATAAGCCGGGGTCTTTGGCAATGACCTGTTGGGCGGCTTTCCGGGTCTCTTCAAGGATAGCGGCATCGAGCACAATATCGGCGAGCTTGAATTTGACGACGCCACTCTGCTGCGTGCCATACATATCGCCGGGGCCTCGCATGGCCAGGTCTTCCTCGGCTATCTTAAAACCATCGGTGGTGGATACCATGATCTTAATGCGTTTGTAACTCTCTTCGGACACCTTGTTGCCCGTAAGTAAGATACAATAGGATTGATCGGCGCCGCGCCCTACCCTGCCCCTGAGCTGGTGCATCTGCGAGAGGCCAAACCGCTCTGCGCTTTCTATAAGCATCACAGAGGCATTAGGCACATTTACGCCAACTTCAATTACTGTGGTGGCAACCAGCACATTGGCCTCGCCTTTTACAAACCGTTCCATGTTGCGCTCCCGCTCGTCAGCCTTTTGGCGGCCATGCACCATGGCTATTTTATACCGGTTTTCATTAAACCATATTTTCACCTGTTCGTAATCGGCCATAAGGCTCTCATAATCCATTTTTTCACTCTCTTCTATGAGCGGATAAACAATATATGCCTGCCTGCCCTGATCTACCTGGTTGCGGATAAATTCCATTACGCCCATTCTCGCTGCGTCACGGCGGTGCACAGTTTTGATCTCCTTACGCCCCGGCGGCAACTCATCTATTATAGACACTTCCAGATCGCCGTACATGGTCATGGCCAGTGTGCGCGGGATGGGCGTTGCGGTCATTACGAGCACATGCGGGGCTATTTCGTTTTTCTTCCATAACCTGGCACGCTGTCCTACGCCAAATCTGTGCTGCTCATCGATCACGGCAAGGCCCAGGTTGTGAAACCTCACCGTATCTTCTATCAGCGCATGGGTGCCCACCACAATTGGTAGCGTACCATCGGCAAGGTCAGCCAATATGGCTTTTCGCTCCTTGCCTTTTACGCTGCCTGTGAGCAACTTTACCGTGATCCCCATGTCCGACAGTAGTGCAGAAATGCTGAAATAGTGCTGCTGCGCCAGTATCTCAGTAGGCGCCATAATACATGCCTGGAAACCATTGTCGAGGGCCAGGAGCATGCTCATAACTGCCACAATGGTTTTACCGCTGCCCACATCGCCCTGCAACAGGCGGTTCATTTGCTTGCCTGTTGCCGTATCCTGTCTTATTTCTTTAAGCACCCTTTTTTGCGCATTGGTTAGCTCAAAGGGCAAGTGCATTTTGAAAAACTGATTAAAATGATCTCCCACTTTTCCAAATGCCCAGCCACGCTGGGCGGTATGCTGCAAACGCAGCCGCGCAATCATCAATTGCGATATAAAAAGCTCTTCCCACTTCAGGCGGTAGCGCGCCATCTGCTCCTGCGCTTCGGTATCGGGGAAATGTATCCATCTTATAGCATCATACCGCAAGCACAAATTGTATGGCCTGCGTAGATCATCCGGTAAAATTTCAGGTAGGTCAAAAGACTTTATGCGTTCAAAAAGCGCCTGAGTCAGTTTGGCAAAGGAACGATTAGTGATACCACGTACACGGAGTTTTTCGGTAGTGGAATAGACCGGTTGCATGCCTGCAACATTGGTATCGGGGTTCCAAAGTTCTATTTCGGGGTGGGCAATATTGTAATACCCATTAAACATGCTCACCTTACCAAATACCAGATATCGTTCGTTCTCCTTCAATGCCTTCTTCATCCATTGAGCACCCTGGAACCAAAGCAGCTCAATCTGCGCCGTATCGTCGTATAGCATCGCCACCAGTCGCTTCTTCCTTCCCTCACCTTCCTCGTATATGTTCACAAGCGTGCCTGCTATCTGCACATATTCCGTGCTTTCGTTGATGGCGCCGATCCTGGTGATCTGAGTACGGTCGAAATAACGGTAGGGATAGTGGTAGAGCAGGTCTTCAAAGGTGCTGATGTCCAGTTCCTTGCGCAATAGTTCGCCGCGTTGCGGGCCAACACCACGCAGGAATTCAATGGGGGACTCTAATATGGAAAGTGAATGGTCGATGCGGTAAAAATAATAAGGGTTTATGAGAATGTTTTCAGGCCCGCCAATTTTATCCTGTGGCGGATCCAATTATTCACTTCAAAATCATCTAAACCCCGTCGCTGCTACCGATCAGGGCCACCACCTGGAGGAGGACCACCGCCCCCGGGAGGGGGGCCGCCAGGAGGAGGGCCGCCAAAATCATGGTTATGCCATTCATGTTCCTGTGAGTTTTCGGGCAACGCCCCCTTATAGTTGCGCAGTGTATACGTAAGCTGCAACATACCATACCGCTGCAGCACATTGGTTACCGTATTTTCCACGTAGTTGGCGCCAACCGTGCGGGTCACGCTCTTGTTCTGGTTCAGCATGTCGAAGACAGTAAAACGGGCCTCTAGCGCACGGTTTTTCAGGAATTTGTAACCTACATAGGATGTCCACAGATAATAGTTGATCACGCCGGAAGAACTGCTCAACGTCGCGTAATAAGCATTCGAAATGTTTGAATTAACCACAACCCCCTTCAGGAATATCCAGTTGATCTTAAACGAAGCAGTGTGGCTGTAATAATCGTTATTGCCCTGGCCCTGCAGAGAATTCTTGATCACGTTGTAATTGGCACTGTAAGCCAGCGTGAAATCCAATTCCTTACTTACGTTACTGCTGATAACGATGCCCGCGTTAGGTATCGTGTTATTGGAATAATCGAGTACGTTGTTTATTTCACCGGGTGTGTGCGTATATGCGATGCCCCCGGTCAGGTTAAGGTTGCTCTTGATAATGTCGAGCGGCAAGCCGTAGGTAAGGTTCAGCTTGGTATTGGCGTAGTAGTTAAGGTTTACAGGCACGGACAATTGTGCGCCGCTCTTCATTAAGATTCCATCGGCTATTGTAGAATCCTTTGTCCCTGAATATGAATAGGTCGCAGAACCGATATAATTATTTACATAATTCCCGTACCCGTATATAAAGAAATTGTGCGCCGTTTTTCCTCTGGTGAGCCCGTATCGGAGTATCAGCGTCTGCTCATAGTCTTGCTTCAGGTATTGGTTGCCCACGGAGAGCATGCTGGGGTTGGTCACATTGACCACGTTTTGCAATTGTGAGATACCAGGTGGTGTAATATTCGTCCGGTACATCAGGCGCAGGTTCTTGCCATTTTTGAACTTGTAATTGAAAAGCGCAATTGGCAATACGTCCTGGAAGGTCTTATTGTAATTGAAGGAAGAAGGAAAGGTTTGCGCCCCGTCAAGGGTAGCATATTGCAAATTAACGCCAATCATAAAATTTAGCGCCTTGGTAGCGATCCGGTAGCTTATGCCGCCGCGCTGGGTGGTGTAGGTGCTCTGGTATTTATTGGACAGTGTGGTATCAAACAACGTTTGCCCCGTGATTAAATTGGTCGTATCTGTTTCTGTATTAGCCTTGCTATACGTAACCGAAGGATTGTAATTGAACATAAGTTGACTGATCTTGCCCAATGGCTCGGTATAGCTGAGGTTACCACCAACCGTATTACCAGTGGTGTATGACTTATATATCTGGTTTAGGGAAGTCGCCGCTGAGTCCACTTGCGCGGCAATGGTATTGACTGTACCATCACCTGCTTTTTCGTTGAACGAATTATTTATATTTAAAGAAATTGTTCGACCTTTCTTTTTCAATTTATGCCTGAGTACCAAATTATTAGAGAAAGTATAGCCCGTATTATTTGACGTAGTTAAGTCGGAGGAATTTCTTATCAGATTTTGGTTAAAATTGAAGTTGGAATCAATGGTGGATGAAGTGGCGTAGTTATTCTGGAGATTGAAATTGGGTGTATATACCAACGAGTTTGACGAGTCGATATTATACTCAAAGCGCAGATTAAACCGGCTGTTGTAGTTTTGACTATGCGTGTAATCATGCTCGTTGTACCCGTATGTTGAAGAATTTTCAACCAGGCTCGATGCATTGGGAAAGGAAAAATCCTGGTTGGTCTGCGTGGTCGTTGTGTTATTAGTATAGTTGAAGAAGTAGCTCGCAGTGAGCTTTACGGTGCGCTCCGGGCGGGCACTGTCGGGCATCCACTGATCACTAAAATTTATGCCTGCGGAGTGCACCGTAGTAATACCCGGTTGCTGTGCATTGGTGAGAAAATTACTGCCAGCGCCACCACCGCCGCCAAATGCACCGCCGCCGCCACCACGGCCGCCGCCACTGCCCAAACCGAGGATGTCCTGCGAACTGAAATTCTGGGAATTGATGTTGTTTGACGATTCAATTATGGATATGCGCCGGTCGCCGTCAAATGAATTAAACGCGCCCCCTGCATTGAATGTGCCATTATCACCGTATCCGGCAAATAGCTTACCGAACTGGCCTTGCCGTTTGTCCTTTCGGGTGACAATGTTCATTGTTTTCTGCGAGTTGCCATCATCAAAACCGGTAAACAACGCCTGATCACTTAGTTGATCATATATCTGCACCTGGTCTACGACTTCTGCCGGAAGGTTCCTTACCGATAGTGTAGGGTCTGTGCCAAAAAATGGCTTCCCATCTACATACACCTGCTGCACTGCCTCGCCGTGCACCTTCACACCGGTGTTATCAGATGTGACGCCTGGCATTTTGGTGATCAGGTCTTCGGTAGTGGCATCAGGGTTTACTTTATAAGCATCGGCATGAAATGAAGTCGTATCGCCATTTTGCTCCGCCCTGACTTGTTTCCCATAAGCAGTAAATGCTTTCAATTCATTGCTGGACGATGACATTGCGATAGCCCCAACATTAATATCCTTGTCTACTATCTTGATCCTGTTGTCAGACGATTTATAGCCCACATAATCAAGGTGTATCATATACCTGCCCGGCTCAAGTCCCGAGATCACAAACATGCCGTTAAGGTCAGTAGTAGTGCCCGTCTTTATACTTGTGTCAGAAACGCTGGTGCAAATAACAGTGACCCCAATGAGCGAAGAAGTATCTTTTTTATCAGCCACGCGGCCGGTAACAGAATAGGATTGCGCTAAAGACTCGAAACAGAAAAACAATAAACTACAAATGAGCGCAAAACGTTTAATCATATACATTTTTATATAGTGCCTTTGGACGCTAATTTAATGAAATAGTTTAAGTTATCATCCCTATTAAAAATGTATAATTGTAATGAGCTGGGAATGTTAATGTCCTTTTTGTCTTTTTAGATACTCAAAACCTGCAACATTCATAAGCATCAACAACATGCCGTAAAATGTATCTTCTATGGGAATGGTGAACATGCGGATACCAAGGTTGTATTTATTGTTGTAGCCCACCACTGGTTCCTTAATAAAGCTCCCGGTAAGTATACCATTTGAAATAAAGAATGGGACCAGAATCATCGCAAATGACACGAAAAAAACGGGAAGGTATTTTACCCGTTTGAAGACCAGGAATACCAACAGGACAACAAGCAACAAAAAAGTAATTGACGTATACAACCTGGCCATGTGTGATAGCCCCACCAACATCAATACAGAAGCTAAAAAAATAGCCCCCTCGTTGGCTGCCTTTGTGTACCGCTTGACGTTGAAGGACTTACCCATGCAGTAGTACGTAAACACACAGCAGTAAGGGACAATAAAAAAGAAAAGATATTCCTCCATTGGAAGGCCAAACAACGCTGCGCCGATTAAATATCTGGGATTAAACGACCAGACCCCGGACCTGGTAAAAGCAATATCCCAAACCAAAAAGAAGATGGCCGTAAGCACACTGGGCAGCACAAAATATTTCCACTGTTTATAGAACTTGATACGCGGGTGGAACGAAAATAGAAAGGGTACTAAAATACAGCAGATGTCTACCGTTAGATATGTATATTTTTCTGGCAGCATATCCATCTATTTAGTTTCTGGTAACTGTTTAGCTTTTAGCGCATCCCTGAAATACCGCATCGGCACCCATAGCATCCCGAAGCACTCGCCATCTTCCTTATCCAGGTGCTTATGGTGCATTTTGTGTGCGCGGCGAATGGCCTTGAAATAAAAATTATCTGCGTTGCGAAATATCTTAAATCTCTGATGGATAAAAATGTCGTGCACCATGAAGTAGGCAAAGCCATAGAGTGTAATACCTAGCCCAATGAAAAACAATAGATGATGCGCTGTATACAAGCCAAGCGCAAGGCAAATGATGCCGGGAATGGCAAATATCAAGAAGAAATAATCATTTTTCTCAAAGAAAGAGGATGGATTTTTCTTATGGTGGTCTTCGTGCAGCGTCCACAACAGGCCGTGCATCACATATTTATGCGTAAGCCACGCCACCACTTCCATTGCGAGGAAGGTGCCAATTAAAATAGACAGATCAATTTGCCAGAAATTCATAGCTATTTAAATTTACCAAATAATTGTAGCAGTTTATCCCTGCGAAAATCAAAAATATCTTTGAGCTTTTTGTTAACTACGAGAAAATGAACGAGCCTACCCAGAATACCCAAGGGCATTGCATACAATACCTCATCCACCATCCGCACCCCTCCCGGCACTTCTGAAAAGGTGTGCGTATGCTCCCAAAGCGCGTAAGGCCCCTTAGCCTGCTTGTCAATAAATGTATACGGCTCCATCACCCATGTTATCTCGGTGGTCCATTTCAGTGGAATATTCAACAAAGGTTTCACAATGTAGTCTATCTTCATTCCTGTATGGATGGGCTCTCCGGTAAATTGCGACAGTATGGTAAACCCCATACCCGGCGGGGTTATATCCGATAGATTGCCGGGCGATGAAAAAAAGCCCCATGCTTTGTCAATACTTACCGGTAAGAACTGTTCCCTTCGTAAATGATATATGCGCATCTATTTGTTTATTGTGAAGATTTTTTCGCCCTGGTCTTTCAGGCATAATTTAAACCACTCTGTATATCGCTCCGGATGGTCGTTGATCATGCCAGACAATACCTCATGTTTCAGATAACACCAGGATCCTACTTCTATAGGATCGGGCTGAGGTTCATCATCGCTCACACCGACAAAAACATGGTCAAATTCATGCTCTATAAGCCCATTCTCTAATTCTGACCTGTAAACAAAACTGAATGCTTCCGTCAACGTACATTTTAAGCCCATCTCTTCATAAAGCCTCCTGGCCGCAGCATCCACATTGCTTTCGCCGGGCCGTGGATGGCTGCAACAGGCATTAGACCAAAGGCCACCGGAATGATACTTATCAAGAGCCCGTTGCTGTAAAAGCATCTCGCCAGCCGAATTAAATATAAATACTGAAAATGCACGGTGCAAAACACCATGCTTGTGAGCATCCAATTTTGGCATCAACCCCAGTTCAACATCATTTTCGTCTACTAAAACCACTTGTTCATTCATGTAAGTATCATTTTTTCCTTGCTGGTGCAGCCATTGCTCGCCAGCATGTATTCTCTTATTCTTTGTTTTAAGTCCTGATCTTGAATTTTTGGCCAATTTTTCAAAATTACCATTTTATCTTGTTGAATTTCATGGTTATATCCAAGAAAATACGGCGCATTTGATTGAACACAAAACCTCAGGAACCTGATCTCCACATTTTCAGGGTCGCTCCTCACAGATTTCTCAATCATTTCCCTTCCCTTCATAAAACAGGCGAGCTTGCTATATGGATTGTAATAATAATGTGCCATGATCATATTTGCCACCCCTTTGTACCCTAACAAGATGGCACTACTCTCTGCGTCGGCATTGTTCATCAGATGCAGGAATGCAATGGCTGCTTCCCTGCAGTGGGGCGCTTTGTAGTAAAAATCCCTTATTTCGATCACGGATGGCTTTACCGCGCTGGAAATATGGGGCAATAACAAAATCAGTAATAAATAAGCGACCCTCATAACAGATTAAGCTGATGACGTAAAAATGACTTACACATAAAACCAAGCTTTTTATAGTTTGGTATCCTGATCCGCATATTCATAACATGCTCCGGCGGCGTTTTCTTGATCATCAGGAACAATTTGCGGTAATAATAATATGCGAGGTACACGCCCCTGCGCGACGGAACCGGCAGCTCCCTGATGCCCGCCAGGGCTTCGTCAAAGTCATGGTCGATTTCTCTTTGTATTTTAGCTTTGTCCTTATCCGAGAAACAATTAAAATTGACGCCCGGAAAGTAGGTGCGGCCCAGCAGCAAGTAGTCGGCTTTAATATCCCGTAAGAAATTGACCTTCTGAAAAGCTGCTCCAAGTTTCATGGCCGGGTATTTAAGTTTTTGGTAGAGCGCGTCGTCGTTGTTGGTAAATACCCGCAGGCACATCAGCCCTACTACTTCTGCCGAGCCATAGATATAGTCATTGTAAGACTGGGCCGAATGAACAGAGAGATTAAGGTCGGCCTCCATGCTCCTGAAAAAACTATCAATGAGTTCCCGCTCGATATTGTATTTATTTACAACAAACTGAAAACTGTTCAGAATCGGATTAGCGCTGATCTTCCTATCAATAGCCACCCATGTGTCCCGCTTAAATTCGCTTAGCAATTCTTCTTTGTTGTAGTCATGGAGCGTATCCACTATTTCATCTGCGAAGCGGACAAACCCATAAATAGAATAAACGGGATCGTGCAGGTCCCGCCCAAGAAAACGGATGCCCAACGAAAAACTGGTGCTATACGATTTAGTGGTGAGCTTGCTGCAACCTACAGAAACCTTATCAAATAGTTGCTTCATAGTTTATCATTTGAAATACTTCATTAATTCACCTGCTGCCACCTGGCCCGAGATCAAGGCTGGTGGCACACCTGGGCCCGGCACCGTAAGCTGCCCGGCGTAGAACATATTTTTTACTTTTTTGTTCCTCATCGATGGCTTAAAGACTGCTGTCTGGCGTAGCGTATTCGCAAGTCCATAGGCGTTGCCCTTGTAAGCGTTGTAATCATTCACGAAATCATCGATGCAATAACTTTTTTTATAAATGATATGCGGCATGATAGTTTCATCGCACAATTGCTCCATGCGCTTGATGACCATCTGAAAATAGTGTTCTCGCATTTCTTCGGAATCCTGAAGACCTGGCGCCACAGGTATCAATAAAAATAGATTTTCCATGCCTTGCGGCGCCACCGAAGGGTCAGTTTTTGATGGGCAACAGGCATAAAACAAGGGATTTTCAGGCCAGCGCGGCTCTTCATATATCTCCCTGGAGTGGGCATCCATTGAAGTATCAAAGAACAAATTATGATGTAGCAGGTTTTTTAATTTGCGGTTGACTCCGATGTAGAAAATAAGACTTGAAGGCGCGAATGTCTTTTTATCCCAGAAACTTTCTTTGTAATTCCTGTACTCCTCGTCAAGCAGGGATTGTTCTATATGGTGATAGTCGGCTGAGCCTATTACACCATCGGTGGGAAAGCTACAGATACTCGTCTGGATTTTGTGGGCTAGGTTGCCGTTGACATGTATCTTTTCAACTTCGGAATTTGTGATAAATTCAACCCCTAATGAACGCGCAAGGCTTTCCATTCCTTTTACAATTTCTGTCATCCCACCCATAGGGTACCATGTACCCAGCGACAGGGCAGCATAATTCATAAGACTGTAAAGGGCCGGTATCTGTTTCGCCATGGCCCCAAGGAACAAAACCGGAAACTCCATTAACCCGATCAGCCGCTCGTCCTTAAAATATTGGCGCACGTGGTCACGCACTGATTTGAACATGTGCAGCCGTGAGGCGCCTGTCACCACTTCAAGGCTTGCGTACTCCAGCCAGGAATAGGATGGCTTGTATACGAGATGCTGCATGCCCACCCGATATTTAATTTCGCCACCCAACAGAAATTTTTTTAGCTTGTCTGCACTCCCAGCCTCGATCTCCTCAAACACCTGATAGATGTCTTCGAGTTTCGCAGGTATCTTCATAACGTCGTTCCTGCCGTAGATGATCTGGAAGCCGGGATCTAACCTCACCAGATCGTAGTAATCATCCGGTCGCTTATTGAACTGTTCGAAAAAACGCTCAAAGGTGTCTGGCATCCAGTACCAGCTCGGGCCCATGTCAAACATAAAGCCCTGTTCGCTAAAAGCTCTCGCACGGCCACCAATTGTTTTGTTTTTTTCGAGCACATAGACGCCATGCCCGCTTTTGGCCAAGAAGCATGCAGCCGACAAGCCCGAAAAACCACTCCCGATCACCGAAAACCTACTCACGTCTGTTTACTTTATTTAAGAAAATTAAAAACAACGCAACTATCTATGATAAAAATCCCAGCAAACCCTTTACGTCATCCAGATACGTAATATTTTTCACCCTGGCTTTTCCAGTCCCGAACAATTCCTTTTTCCCGGCTACGAGTACACGGGCATGTGTATTACGTTCCTGCAACAGCTTCAGTTGGCCTGTTAGTTCTTCTATTGGCCGGGGCGTTACATAAAATGTAAGTAGGTAGTCGGGCTTGAGCACCCCTGATATCTGTAAAACATCTTCGTATGGCACATTCTGCCCAAGGTATAAGGCGTCATAACCCTGCGACCGGATCATGTAACAGGCGAGCAATAACCCGATCTCATGCCACTCGCCTTCAGGCAGAAACAGGAGGAACTTCTTTGTCCTTTCGCCGGGCAATATACCATCTATCGCAGCCATGAGTTTTCTGCGTATGATACTTGTGGCAAAATGCTCCTGGCCCGGCGCTGCAACATCCACGCTCCACAACACGCCCACCTTGCTCAGGAACGGGTATATGACCTGGAGCATGGCCTCAAAAAAACCATACCTGATCACCGCAGCAGAAAATATTTTTTCAAAACCGTGCTCGTCAAAACCTATCATAGATTTTATGAGGTCATTGATAAAATCCGTCGCGATGCCATGATCTGCTGCCCCTGGGGCATTTTGGATCTGGTCATTGATCTCCGCCTCAGTCAGTACGGCCACCTTCGATATCTTTTGCCCATGGGCCAGCAATGTGGACACGTTAAGCAGTTTACGCACCTGGTCATCGTTATAGTATCGCCGGTTGGTCTTGGTGCGTTCCGGCACAATGAGCCCGTATCTCTTTTCCCAAATTCGTATCGTATGGGCCTTTACACCGGTAAGACGTTCCAATTCATTTATCGGGTATGACTGCATTTTGTTTAATTATTTTGCTGCAAAGTTAATCAAAATAAAATCAGGGACAATTTATTTTCACTATGGCCCTATTCAAAATGCCTCATCTAATGGGCTAGGCGATGCAATCTCGATACGCCGTTTATTTACAATCCGGAAAAATTCCATCATCCGGAATTTAATTCCAAATGTCGGACATCATTTCAATTATTATATCTTAACTGATTGATTATCAAAGATATAAACTCTGGCATGGCATTTGAATTAAGTTGGTAACAAGTTCACAATATGCTCTTTAATAAAGTTAATATTTTAATTGCCGAAGGTGATCCTCTGTTCGGAAAGACAGTGGCTGATTTCCTCCGACAGTATCTTTTTGAGGTTACAATATGCGCAGATGGCGATGATGCATGGCATCACTTCATGAAGAAACATTTTGACTTGTGCCTGATAGACCTTTGGGTTCCCGGTAAAAAAGACGGGCTTACATTAACGCGCAACATAAGAAAGAAAAATAAAGACATCCCGGTAATATTATCATCATCAAACAACAGCGAATTTGAGCGAATAACAGGGCTGGAGGCCGGTGCTGATGACTTCATCTCAAAACCGTATAACTTGGACATTCTGCTCAACCGCATACAAGTATTTTTGAGAAGAAGAGAAAAAACCAGCGATACACAAAGCGAGCCGATAATGATCGGGGACTTCTCGTTTGACTACAACAACCTCATACTTAAAAACAATAAAGTACAATACCAACTTACCCTAAAGGAGGCAAACCTGATGCGGTACTTATGCCTTAATCCAAACCGGCTGATCAAGAGGGAAGATATCCTCACCAATATATGGGGCAAGGACGATTATTTCCTGGGCCGGAGCATGGACGTTTTTATGGCCAAGATCAGGAAATATTTTCGCGAACATGAAGAGGTAAAACTACAAACGATCCACGGCATTGGGTACAGATTCACCTTTAAATACGTGGCTTAAACCCGTTGTGCCGCAACGGTGTACAACCCTGACATTTGTTATTCAAATTCGTCATCACTGATGCCTTTGTTCAACTCCACGGTCTGCACCTGCTCCGTGATTGCCTGCGACCTTGATTTTTCAGTGATCACGTAGGGCATTTTATAACCTCCGCCCCCGGGCACTTCGCGGTAATCAGAATAAGTAGAGGTGCGTGAATTGCCAACGAGACCACGAACCACTTTCACCAGATAGCCACTTGAAGAGTCGAAGTATTCAAGGGACCTTCTTCCACTGGGATAAGTGGCTTCTACCACATAATATGCATTGCTGTCGGCATGCTCTACACCATTGAGATTGAGCTTCACGCCATATTTCCCGAGCCGTAAAAACGAACAAATATCCGATTGCTCAGCAACCTCAGCAAGGTCATCTCCGGTAAACGGTATCTTCTTCCCTGCATAGTACTGAAACCCTTCTATTCCGTCATACACCATCTTTTGGCTATTCACTTTTTGGCCGTTCTGATTAATGTCTACAAGTTTCTCCCACTTGCCAGGTGCTTTTTTAAGCTCAGTGATCGTTACGGCCATACCCCGCACTGTGCTAGCCCCTATCGTTTTGACGTCCTTAATGGCATTTATGGCGTTTTCGCCACCAATGGCAGCAATATAGTTCCTCACCACCTGCTCAGCCGTTAACCCGGCCGGTGGGGGTTGGATGCCGGTTTTCGCGGCACTGTTGCCGTAAAAGTCGTAAAAGTTTATTTTGCCGTCTGCGGAAAACCTCGTCAGTTTGTCTGCAACCTCATCCATATTTCCGGCTACCACAATATTGGCATTATCCGGCATCAGGTACCTCCCGGACGACTCCTGCATGTTGCCGGAGTTGGCACGCTGAAGGTTCTTAAGATAGTCCCGGTAATAGTCTTCAGGCAAGTGGTAGCGCACTATATTTATGGCGTATTGTGCTACTATGGAAGGATTTTCAAGCCCTATTGCAAAACTGCCTGAAAGATAATTGATGGCATTTTGAAATGACGAATCTGCCATCCGCTCTCGTTGCAGGGCGCGCATGTCACTGAGCATTGCGTCTATCACACTATCTGTGACTTCATTACGGCATTTGACACTGGCAGAGAACGTGCCCCCGTTCTCATCCGGCGTGATAGAGGAATACGCGCCATAAGTCCAGCCATGTTTTTCGCGGAGGTCCAGAAACAGTAGCCCCTGTGAGCCACCACCCAGCACAGCATCTGTCAACTGCGCATCAATAATATCCGGTGCGCCCGGCTTCAACGCTATGGGGTAAGTGATATTTACCACACTTTGCACGGCAGATGGGTTATTGATAAAATCCACCTCCGTGGGCCGCTCGCCGCTGAGCCCTGCTACTTCATAAGCGGATACAGGAACTTCTTTTTTTTGCCATTTGCCAAAATATTTTTCCACCAGCGGCCTTACTTCCTTCATGGTAATATCCCCTACGATCGCCATATATGCAACATTCGGCCTGAAGTACGTCTGGTAATATTTCGTGCAACGGGCCAGCGTAATACTTTTCACGGTTTCCGGAGAAGCTACTTCGCCGTAAGGGTGCTTCCGGCCGAAGTTCACCACAGCGCTCACATTATTCACCATGGCATCCGGATCGTTCTTTATGGTCTCAAGCTCCGATAACGTCTTTTCCTTCATCCTGTCCAAGTCTTCTTGCTGCATCACTGCATTCATGGCGACATCTGCCATTAGTTCAAGTATCTTTTTGTCATACTTTTTCAGGCCGTTTGCGGAGAGCCCCATGTCGTTGGCGGTCATCTGCACACCCATATCATCAATTTCCTCGTTCAGCTTGTCCCTGCTGCGCGTGGTTGTACCGCCCAGTAGCAGCTCGCTCAGCATATCTTTAAATCCCGCCATCGACCCTTCCAGTTCGGGCTTGATGTCAAATTCTATGTTACATGCAACGGTGGGTAACTTGTGATTTTCTACCACAAAAACGCGCATACCATTCCCCAGCGTGAAGCTATCTGTCGCGCCCAGGTTTATGACGGGTGCAGGCCCTGGTTTAGGCCTGATACTGCGGTCCAGCGGCTGGCACCATGCTGCCACTGCCTGCAAAACGAAAAATATGATTAAGGGACTCTTTTTCATTATCACTTATTTTTGATGACTTTTTAAAGGATCATTTAGTTGGGTTGGCAGGCACCATCCTCATGCCCGGTCTGCGATTGGCGGTAGGCCTCGGCAGATAATCTACAACGAGCCGGTTTTCACTGGTGAAATATTTATTTGCAACCCGTTGCAAGTCCTGTCGGGTCACTTTCTTATATCGGCTCAGCTCTGTATTGATGAGGTTTGCATCGCCCTGAAACGTATAGTAGGTTGCAAGGTTTTCAGCCACTCCGATATCTTTTTGGTTCTGTGCCACAAATTGGTTTTCGGCCTGATTTTCGGCCTTGTCATATTCCTGTTCGGTCACACCGTCTTTTTTCACCTTGTCTATTTCATCAAGCATGGCCTTTTCCAGGTCTTCCGGCTTTACCTTGCGATTAGCAATTGCCAACATCACGGCCAGGCCCGGGTCTTCATTTCCAAGATCGAAGGAAGAAGTTTCCACGGCCTTCATTTGCTTGTCCACCAGTTCTTTTTCAAAGCGGGAACTCTTACCTTCTGAGAGTATCTGTGTAAGTAACTTAATAGCATAGTAATCACTTGCTCCCAGTTTAGGGATGTGATAGGCAATAATGACTGCCGGCAGTTGAATATGGTCGTTAAAAGTTACCCTCTTTTCTGCGGTTTGTACCGGCTCAGGCTCTGTGGGCCGGGGTATGATTCCAGTACCCTTGGGTATATCACCAAAATACTTATTGATCAACGATGTGGCTTGTTCCGGGTTAATATCCCCCGATAGGACAAGCACCGCATTATTAGGCACATAAAATGTCTTGTAGAATGCAAGAAATTCTGGTATTGTGGCCTTGTCGATGTATTGCTCCTTACCTATTGGCGCCCAGCGATATGGATATTTTGAATAAGCGTTTTCATATACTACATTGATGATCTGGCCATAGGGCGAATTGTCGTAGCGTTGTTTTTTCTCTTCTTTCACCACCTTGCGCTGGGTTTCGACACCCAGGGTATCTATCCGTGCATGAAGCATCCGCTCAGACTCCAGCCACAGACCAAGCTCCAACTGATTAGACGGCAGCACCTCGTAATAAAATGTGCGGTCCTGGGTGGTGTTGGCATTCAGTTGGCCACCGGCGGCTTCCACCAGCTTCATGTACTCTCCTCGCTTTATATTATCGCTACCTTCAAATAGCAGGTGTTCGAAGAAATGCGCAAATCCGGTGCGGTCAGGCTCTTCGTTCTTGGAGCCAACATGGTACATTACAGAAACAGCGACGATAGGTGCGTTATGGTCTTCCTGCAATATTACGTGAAGACCATTAGGCAACGTAAATTCAGAGAAATGAATGGTTGCCGAAGCCCGGGGCAGAAAAAAAACGGTAAAAAACAAAAATGCGATCCAACGTTGCAAAACCTTTGGCGTCATAAAAAATGCTTAATTTGACGCTAAAGTACTTATAGAATAGCTGATATTGAGCGCATTTAACAAAATTAAAAATAAAAGCCAACGACCGGATGACACTCAAAGAACGACAAATAAAACCAACTAATTAGTAGCTGCGTAGATCGCCTCAGCGCGCGCCAGATCTTCCTGCGTAGTTATTTTTATATTGTCAATGGCGCCGTCTATAAGATAAACCTTTAAATCGTAAGCTTCCACAACCGTTGCTTCATCTGTAAATGAGGGCAAGTACGACTGCTTAAAAGCTGGCAATATGACTTCAGTCCTGAATGTCTGGGGCGTCTGTACGATACGCAACTGATCCCGGTTTATGGACTTTGATTCATTATTTTCAGTAATCAGCCGCACGCTTTCTACAACCGGGATGGCGGGAATGGCACTCCCCTGTTTCAGCGCCTGCTCATAACAATTTCTGATGAGGTCTACTGACACCAACGGCCTTGCCCCATCATGTACAAACACCACACCATCATTCTTCACGTGCTTCAACCCATTCTGTACGCTATGGTAGCGTGTTTCCCCACCCGGAACTACCATCACCTCCAGACCCGGCAGGTAAGACTTCATCACTATTTGCGAATTACTGACATGTGAAGGAGGTACAACCAGAACAAGCTTAATATCGGGTATAGCAGCGGCGAACGCCTCAACGGCATAGCACATCAGCGGTTTACCATGGAAATTAATAAATTGTTTCGGCATGTCCATACCCATCCGGGTACCTTTTCCTGCGGCAACGATAACCGCATAAGAAATGATTGCACTCATAATATTTGAAGTAGGTAGCAAGTTTAAAAATCAGGCGACTATAAAATACAGTCTATTCGCTGCGTCTCGCAGCGGATGTAAAGTAAGTATTATTTTTTCAGCTTGTAAATATCCATGCACGGCCAAAAACGCAATTAGTAATATTTTAAGAGTTCTTGTTGCAAAACATGGATAGACGAGGAATGGCTATACCAAAAATTTCACCACGGCAGCCCTTCTGTCGCCCTTTGTTGCCTGATAAAATCTTTATCGAACGTCACCTTATTGACCGCTGGCGACTTACTGTCCAATATCCGCCAGAAAGGAGTTACTTCGCTTATGGACTTCCCTGCACTATGGGCTTCATAAGCAGCCTCGGCGGCGATACGTAAAAAAATACCGCTCGTTATCGGGCAACAATATTCAGCGCCATTTTCTGCAGCAAGGTCCTTCCGCATTTGAGCAAGTGTAGACTGTGTTCCCCCGGGAATGTTTTTTATGTACGCATCCACCATTTCCGGCGTAGGCACTAACATCGAGGCCCCTTCTGGAATATCGGCAAATCTTTTGTCCACCCGCTCCACTTTAGCAGCATGGCCATTATGTAGTTTTTGTTGCCAGGTTTTGCGCGTATATGCCATGGTTTTGAAATTTCCGCAAAGGTACGCTGCATGATTTTTTTATTGAAACAACTAAATGATTAGTTTATTACCTAAATAATTAGTAAATTTACTAAGCATTTAGTTAACAGAAAGGCATCGCCACAAAAAAGACAAAATCATGAAGAACAGACTGCAACTTCTTGTCATTTTAGCATTGACAGCACTTTCTATAGCTACCACTGCACAAACTGTGAAAATGCCCTACGTTGAATCCATCGAAAATGCAAAACTAGCCGGTATTACGGTTGACGGACTGGACAGCGTTTATGAAAGTGCCGTACACGTAGATAACACCAAGGCCGTGTTCAAAACAGAAAAAGAACAGGACAGCCTGATCAAAGAGTATACTGTTTTCCTAAGGGGCTTCGGCGAATTTCTGGATAAGCATGAATTCAAATGGGGCCAGCCTACAAAACTCTGGAACAGGATCTATTTTAACGCGGACGGCACAGTGGAATATTACCTGTATAGCTTCCATACTGCAATCTCTGTCGAGCGGGAAAAGCAATTCCAGGAACTACTCAGAACATATTTGGCGTCCCACAAAATAGGCATTACCGGGCCACGAAGCTTTGCTCAGTGCAGCCCAGTAATGTATGTGGACAAATAACAATCCTGTTTATCTTTAAACGCTGACGTTAAATTCGCGCAGCGCTTCATTAAGACTTGTCTTAAGGTCAGTTGAGGGTTTACGCGTACCTATGATCAACGCACAGCTCACCTGGTAATCACCGGCAGGAAACTTTTTTGTATAGCTACCCGGTATCACCACGCTGCGTGCCGGTACCCGGCCTTTATACTGAATGGGATCTGCCCCGCTGACGTCAATAATTTTAGTAGATTGTGTCAGCACTACATTTGCGCCTAAAACAGCTTCTTTCTCCACGATTACCCCTTCAACCACAATGCACCGTGAACCTATGAAACAACCATCCTCGATGATCACCGGTGATGCCTGTAATGGCTCTAATACGCCACCTATACCCACGCCGCCACTCAGGTGCACACCCTTGCCTATCTGCGCGCAAGAACCCACCGTAGCCCATGTATCCACCATAGTACCCTCATCTACATACGCGCCTATATTCACATATGACGGCATCAATACCACGTTCCTGGCCAGGAAGGCGCCATACCTCGCTACGGCATGCGGCACGGCCCTCACACCGGCAGATGCATAATCCTTCTTCAGCAACATCTTATCATAAAACTCAAATGGGGGAAGGTTCCAGGCCTGCATCGGCTGTATACCAAAATAAAGGAGGATAGCCTTCTTTACCCATTCCTGCACTTCCCACCCATCTTCCGTTGGCCTGGCAGCCCTGAGCCTGCCCTTGTCTACTTCTTCTACCACCGCCCTCACGGTAGCCACGTAGGACTCATCCTTCAAAAGATCCCTGTTAGCGTATGCATCTTCTATCTGCTGCTTCCACAATAATTCCATAATAAAATCTAAAACTTTATTGGTTAATGTATCAAATGTTTATAAAAGACCGTCTATAACAGCAAATATCCGGTTCATATCTGCTGATTCCAGGTTAGACCCCGACGGCAGGCACAATCCATTTTCAAATAATTTCTCGGCAGTGCCATCTCCGTAAAACGGGCTGCCGTCAAACACCGGCTGCAGGTGCATGGGCTTCCACAATGGCCGAGACTCTATGTTCTCTTTTTCAAGTGCCAAACGTAGCTGCTCCCTGTTCACACCGGCCTCTGCAGGATCAATGTAAATTGTGGTAAGCCAGCGGTTGCTGAAGTACCCAGCCGGCTCTTCAACAAAATGTATCCCCTTTCGGCCAGCAAGATGGGAATGGTACTGTTCATAGATAGCCCTGCGCTGCTTGATCCGTGTGGCAAGTATCTCCATCTGCCCCCGGCCAATACCTGCGCAGATATTGCTCATCCGGTAATTATACCCAATCCGTGAATGTTGGTAATGAGGCGCTTCGTCACGCGCCTGCGTCGCCAGGAAACGGGCGTCCTTCACTACGCCTGCATCGTGCGACACCAGCGCGCCACCACCTGAAGTAGTAATGATCTTATTGCCGTTGAAAGAAAGCACACCAATATCCCCAAACGACCCGCACCTGCGGCCATCAATCGAAGAACCAAGTGCCTCGGCGGCATCTTCCAATACAGGGATTCCATAATGCCGTGAGATGGCTGTGATCTCATTGATGCGGGCAGGCATGCCATACAGATGTACCGGAATAATCGCCTTAGGCTTCTTGCCCTTAGCGATCCTGTCTTTAATCGCTACCTCCAGCATATCCGGCGAAATATTCCAGGTGTCTTTTTCGCTATCCACAAACACCGGCAGTGCCCCCATATATACAATAGGATTAGCTGTTGCCGAGAAAGTCATGGTTTGGCAGATCACTTCATCGCCTGCCTTTACGCCGAGCAATACGAGGCCCAGGTGCAAACCTGCGGTGCCGGAGCTTAATGCAGCCACATGACAATCGTGATCTAAGAACAGTTCCAGATCCTGCTCAAAGCCATTCACATTCGGCCCCAGCGGGGCTATCCAGTTCGTAGCAAATGCTTCCTTCACATATTGCTCCTCTGTGCCGCCCATATGAGGGGACGACAGCCATATCTTGCTGTTCATTTTAGCTGTTTTTGACTTTTATTACTTTGGCAGGGTTTCCTACAGCAGTGGCATAATCGGGGATGTCCCTGATGATCACTGCGCCTGCCCCTATATTGCACCACTTACCTATTCTTATGCCCTGTATCGTGGATGCACCGGAGCCTATATGTGTGCCCTCGCCCACTTGCACGTCGCCGCTCAGGGTAGCATTAGGGGAAATATGGACGTAATCGCCCAGCATACAATCATGATCTATAGATGCACTCGTATTGATGATGCAATGCTTGCCAACCTTTGTGTCCGCGTTTATTGTGGCTCCGGCCATGATTACTGTGCCTTCACCAATGGTTGCCCTTGGCGAAACGAATGCTGCACTATGTATTGCTCTTCCGAAACCAGCGACGCCAGCCAACTTCTCTGCTACCTTTTTCCTCGTCGCATTTACGCCTATGGCTATGACGATCTCATCAATAACAGATAGATCGGCTCTCGGCTTCTTCACTTCATACTCCCATACTGGCGGCTTGGCTGCATCATCCCATATTTCAATATGCGGTGTATGGATGTTTTCCAGTATCTCAATAATTACTTTGCCGTGGCCACTGGCCCCAAAAACGATCATAAGTAGCAGTTAGATATTAAAACCGTGGGATTAAGTGGCAAAGATACTGACAGGAGCACGGATTTTAAAACCGTTTATTTTTAATTACCGACGAACAAATTGAGCATACTACCGATGTATTGCGCTCCAGACCATAAAAACTCACCAAGCTAAAGGTTAGCTATTTTCAGCCTCACCTGCAGTAGCTGGCTCCTTGCTTGCTTCCGGTTCCTTTATCTCGTCAGTAGCAGCGGCGTATCGCTCCTTCATGCGCTTAATATTGCGCTCCCCTTCTGCAATCAGTTGTTCCAGGTGCTCCCTTAATTGGGCCGCTTTTTTACCCGGTGTTATATTCTCAAGGCCATTCTTGAAATCAATAAGTTTTTCTTCTTCTTCCTTGATGTCGTTCCGGAGTTTCACCACCATCGATTTTGCCTGCTCTACCCTGGCCACTTTCTGGCTTTCGGCATACTGCTTGCGCTGTTCTCGATTAGCGTCCTTACGAGCGAAGAAAAATTTGCGGGCGGCATTAAAATCTTCCCACAGTTTATCCCCATATATCCGGGGCGTAGGCCCAATTTTCTTCCACTGGTTCAGCAACTCGCCCAATTCAGCAGTAGCCTCGCCCCAATAATTGGAATACTTCAACTCTTCAGCTCGGTCCAGTATCGCCTTCTTCTGAACATAATTATTTTCCTGCTCCGTCCTGATCGTCTCCGTATGTTTCCTTTTGGCCTCAAAAAAATGCTCCTGCGCCTCGGAAAACCTTTTCCTGAGTTCGTCAGCCTTTTCATGCGGCACCCGGCCTGTTTTCTTCCATTCTTCGTTCAGCGCCGCCTGGGCCTGCGTTGTGGCAGTCCAGTCAGTACTGTCCTTGAGGGCTTCCGCTTTTTCTGCGAGCGCCAGCTTTATCACATAGTTTGCCTCTTGCTCTTGCTGCACCATGGCCGAGTGTTCGCGCTTCTTCTCAAAGAAGGCGCTCTTAGCTGCCAGGAAACGCTGCCACAATTCTTCATTTTTCTTGTTCAGCGTATGGCCTATCGTCTTCCACTCCTCAGTAAGACGATGGAATATCTCTGTCGTATTTTTCCAGTCTGTTGAAGTGGCTATGGCTTCGGCTTGCTCCACAAGGTCTATTTTCAGGTCCAGGTTGTGCAGCAGGTCTTTTTCTTCTTCCTCCTGGTGTTTGCGCTTACGGTCGTGAAATATCTTCCTTGCCGCTTCTATCCTGTTCCAAAGTTTATCATTCCTGTTTTTGTCCACATGCCCTGAGTGCTTCCACTTATCTGAAATGTCCCGGAAAGCTTGGGTAGCGTCTTTCCACTGATCACTCTCTGCCAGGCTTTCTGCCAATTCCGTCATTTTCAGCTTTGCATTATAATTCTCTTCTGAGAGTGCAAAAATGGCATGTTCCCAAGTATGCACCAGTGTAGCCATCTTTTCAAAATCACCTACCGCATTGGCCTGGTTCACCGCGTCTTTTACATGCTGCACTTTTTCGGCCAACTTCATCTTGTCTTCGGCGCCCACCCATTCCAGTTCCAATTCCCGCACTTTCGCGTCCAGGTGCACAAATTTCTCCTTCAGGTTACCCAGCACAATGTCAGCATTTTCAATCGAGATATGGGCAATAACCCGCTCCTTAATATAGGGGTTGGCGCGTAGTGTCAACGTCCCGGCCTCATCCATACTAAATAATTCTTTTCCATCAAATGATTGCTCATCCCACCATGAAATAAGATCATAACCAAGGTCCTGCGACATAACTTTTCAGGTTTTATTATAAATATTTTTATCCGGCATACCAGATACATCTGCAAGATAATGCTAATTGTTCATTTCTTACAAGCGGGAACAATAATTTAATTCGACCCGAATACTTTTTTAAGCAGGTCCGTAGCTCTTGCGCCGGGGTCCTTCCTGATTTTCGACTCTTCGTTGGCTATGTATACAAACACCCCGTTCAGCGCACGTTCTGTGACATACGCCGGCAGGTCCGGGTTTACTTTCTTGAACGTTGTCGGTAGCTTGTTATAGGTATTGAATACTTCTGACCAATACTTGGTTGCATTTACTTTATCCAGCGATGTTTTGATCACCGGCTCAAATGCCTGCGTCAATGCGGCAGTTGTTTTTTCCCTAAGGTACCTTGTCGCTGCGTCATTGTCGCCCCTTAGTATCTTCATCCCATCTTCGATACTCATACCCTTTATGGCATCAATAAATATGGCCAGTGCCTTTGACGATGCATCTTCTGCTGCACGGTTCATAGACAAGATGAGCTTATCTACCTGGTCACCCATACCCATTTGGCGTAGCGTGTTTTCCACTTTCTTAGTCTCTGGCGGCATAAGCACCTTGATGAGCGCATCGCCATAAAAACCATCAACAGAAGACACCTTTGCTGTAGCTTTATGTGCCCCCTGCTGCAAGGCCTCCCTGAGCCCGGCAGAAATATCATCGGCCGAAAGGTGGCCGCCACCGGTGGCATGTTTTACATCATTTACTAAACCGCCCAGGTCCTGGGCCAAAGATGCAGTAGAAACGCACGCCATCAGTGCAATGGCAAGGATCGATTTGTTTAATGCAGGCATAATTTTATAATTGTTACCATTCAAAGATAACGTCAAAAAACTGATTGGCAATAACGGCAGGCCGGCAGCGAATAAAGCTGATTTAATATATAAGTAGGTACACCTACCCAAACTGGTCCAACTTTCGTTGAATGAACAATCTGTCACCGCTGGTTTTAGCCATAGCCAATGCCGCCTGGAAATGCCTGATAGCTTTTCCGTCATCAACGCCGGAATAAAGCTCTCCCAGCAGCGCAAAGTAAAAATGATTGTTTGTCAATTGCAGTTTTTCAGCTTCCACTATCGCTTCTGTCTTCCCATTCGCTTTCGACAAGGCAAACGTCCTGTTGAGCGCGGCTACCGGTGAATACTCGAGTTGAAGCAATTGATTAAATAACTGTAAAATATTCTCCCACTTCTCCTGAGTATCCTCTTTTACGGTATGCCAGTATGCAATGGCCGCTTCGAGGTGATATTTCGTAATTTCTGTTCCCTGTGCCGACAAATTGAGGTAATACGCCCCTTTTGTGATCAATTCCTGGTCCCAGAGGGCTTCATCCTGGTCGTGATAAAGGATTTGTTCGCCCTGTTCATTTTTCCGCGATGCAAAACGGGATGCATGAAAACACATCAGCGATAGCAGCGCATATACTTTAGGCTGGGTGGTGTCAACATTTTCAAGGAGCAGGCAAGTAAGCCGCATTGCCTCATGGCAAAGGTCCTCGCGCAATATCACATCGTTACTTTCAGAATAATAGCCCTCGCTGAACAATAAATAGAGTGTTGTCAGCACCGCATCCATGCGCTTGTTGATCTCCTTTTTCCCTGGAAATTCGATGCGGATTTTTTCCTGCCGCAGTTTCTCCTTGGCCCTATGCAATCTTTTATTGATCGTCTCCCTGCCGGTGAGCAATGCTGATGCTATTTCGTCGATGCCGAAACCGCACAACACACGCAACGCCAACCCTATCTGCGCTTCCATCGAAATAGCAGGATGGCAGATAGCAAACAGCATTTTTAATTGGCTATCCGTTATATTTTGCTCTGAAAGGTCTATATCTACTTCTGGCTCAATTGCAGGGCCGCTTTTGATGGCCGCCGTCACCTTACCGGCGAAAACTACGTTTCGGGTAATTTGGTTCTTCGCCTTATTTTTCGCTACGGCGTAAAGCCATGCCACCGGCTGTTCGGGAACCCCTTTATAAGGCCAAGTCTCAAGTGCTGCTAAAAACGTTTCGCCAGCAACATCCTCGGCGACCTCAAGGTGGGCTATACCAAACAGTTTGCACAGCACCGCGGTGATCTTTCTGAACTCTGTCCGGAACAAATGTGGTATCAGATCTTCATTCTCCATAAAAAAAGCCCTTGCTGGTTTACAAGGGCTAAAATATTTGATTTCGAGATTTACATTTCGCTTATTTCCCTGACCTCTACATTTCCCCCTTGGGCAAATATCGGACAACTTTTCGCCAACTCAATGGCTTCTTCGTAGGAATTAGTCTTCACGATTGAATACCCGCCTATTGATTCCTTGATCTCAGCGTATGGGCCGTTGGTAACGACATTGTTCGCCCTCACCACATGGCCCGTATTTCCCAATCGGTTCCCACGGTCTGCGAGGTTATTTTTGGCGCCTATACCAGTCACCCAATCTATCCAGCGTTTTGTCATCGCGGCCATTTCTTCGGGTGTTCCCGTGGGCATTGTTGCGTATTCAGCCCTGTAAACAAACAAATAGTTCTTCATTTTTATTGGTTTTTTGTTGGTTAAAAAATTAGTTTTTCCCATCGCGCCTGGCGATCTTTCTTACTTCTACTGTATTGCCATCGCCCTGTAGCACCGGGCTGCCCTTGGCAAAATTTACTGCCTCGTCAATATTATCCGCCCTGACAATAATGAAGCCTCCTATTATTTCCTTAATCTCACCAAAAGGCCCATTGGTCACTACATTATTGTAATGCACCACCCGGCTCTCGTCAAACGGCAGGCCGGTGCCCTGCACAAATTTGTTTTGCGCAGCTATACCGCCTATCCAGTCCATGGTCTGCTTCATCCATACCTGTATCTGTTCCGGCGACGCGACTTTATTGCCGTCCTCGTGCCTGAAAATCAAAATATACTCATCCATTTTTTAAAGTTTGATTGTGAAAGAATAACTGAATTGCATAACTATATCAATCGAGCCCCAACAAACAGGACATCGACAATACATTTATTTTACAACAATATAAAATAGAGAACATTCTATTCCCGCTCAGCGCCCGCATACATCTGCTCTATGATGCGCACCACTTCGCGTCCTTCTTCCGCGCTGGTCATTACAGCATGCTTATATAGCAACACATCCACCACATTTTGTATCACCTGGTCATGGTTGCTCATAGACCCCTGGTACAGGCCATAATCATTGGCCTTAGCTGTAATATTCACGTTCGGAAGTGCAGTGGCTGCCAGTTTTTGATATTCTATCGTATTCAGGTATTGCCCGCCGATCTTTACCGTCCCGTTTTTTGCAAAAAGCGTTATGGAGCCTTCCATATTTTGCTGGTACGAGCAAGTCGTAAAGTTGAAATTGATGATGGCCCCGTTTTCGGCTACCATTACAAAACTTCCGGTGTCTTCCACTTCCGTATTGTGCTCATGGTTATAATTATGTATCCGGCCGCTAGCTTCTCTTATGGGTCCATTCAGGTAGTACAGGATGTCTACAAAATGACTGAACTGGGTAAACAGGCAGCCACCATCCTTTTTCTTCTTACCACGCCAGTCGCTGCCTGCATAATAGGCATCGCCCCGGTTCCAGAAACAGTTCACCTGTATCATAAAAATATCGCCCAACTCCTGACTCGCCACTAATTTCTTTACCTCTCGCACTGGTGGGTTGTAGCGGTTTTGCTTTACGGCAAAAATTGTTTTCCCGGTCTCGGCAGCCGCGGCTATCATGCTGTCACATTCTGCTGTGCTTATCGCCATTGGCTTCTCCACTACCGTGTGTAGTCCTGCTCGCAAACCCGCTATCGTATGACGTTCATGCAGGTAATTTGGCGTACATACGCTAAGAACATCAGCCTCCGATTTTGCAAACATATCCTCCAGCTTGCTGAAAAATAAAACGCCTTCTGGTACCATGCCCTGCACCGTGGGATCAATATCGCATATTGCTACAAGCGTGGCATTCGGATTGCGCAGTATATGCTCTGCGTGGCGGCGGCCAATATTACCAAAACCAACAATGGAAAAACGGATTATTGTTTGCATGAATGTTCAAAAGTAAAAAACCATAACGGAACATTCACCGCTGAAGTATAAAAAGTCAGAAAACACGCTAAATATATAGCTCCGCTTTCATTCGATGCCATATTTTTGTTGGGCTTACACGCGTACTGATTTTTTAGCATACGTTATTTTCAGTAACTTTTATTTCAATATGATATTTTAAAAAAGGAAAAGACACCCACCATATTTTCCTTAATTTTGCGCACCAAAACAAAACACCGATCATGAAATTTACGTTTTACGGCCACGCCTGCTTCGGTATTGAATCAGAGGGCACAAAATTCTTATTCGACCCGTTCATTTCAGGTAACGAACTAGCTAAAAATATAGATATTAACGCCATAGCGGCCGACTATATACTCGTGTCTCACGGTCATGGCGACCATGTTGCAGACCTCGTGAGCATTGCTGAAAGAACCGGGGCTACCTTGATCAGTTCGTTTGAAGTAGTGACCTGGGCCCAAAATAATGGCGTAAAAAAAGCGCACCCTATGAATTTCGGGTCTGCTAATTTTGATTTCGGCAAACTACATTACTTACCGGCATGGCACAGCAGCGCTATGCCCGACGGCTCTTATGGCGGCAATCCCGGTGGTTTCCTGTTACATGGCAAGGAACGTAAATTTTACTATAGCGGCGATACCTGCCTGATGATGGATATGCAATTAATACCCCGTTATGCTCAGCTTGATTTTGCTATCCTCCCGGTAGGTGGCAATTTCACTATGGATGCAGAAGACGCAGTAATAGCGGCGGAATTTATCAAGTGCGATAAAATAATCGGCGTCCACTTCGATACTTTCGGTTATATAAAGATTGACCACAATAAAGCAAAAGATATATTCCGCGCAGCGGGGAAACAGTTAATATTGCCGGAAATTGGACAGACAATTGATTTATGATCCTCATTTGATTTGGATGCCAGATTGTGGATAATTAATCTGGAATGCAACAAAAATGTTGGTTATATTTGAGTGATAAAGAGAAACAATATTTAATAAACAGGTGTTAGGCCCATTTGGTAACCCGTTTTGAAAAGGCAAATGGTTTAACGCTAAATTGTAGCCCCGTAATGGGGTTTAGGTGTATGGCAAAAGTAATCGCAATAGCGAATCAGAAAGGTGGGGTGGGCAAAACGACAACGGCAATAAACCTGGCGGCAAGCCTTGCGGTGCTGGAATATAAAACATTGCTTGTAGATGCCGACCCGCAGGCAAACAGCACTACGGGCAATGGCTTTGACTTAAAAAATATCCAGATCAGTCTTTATGACTGCATGGTGAATGACACGCCCGCGGCGCAGGTAATCCTGGAAACGGAAACACCAAATTTAAGCCTGTTGCCCAGCCATCTTGACCTTGTGGGTGCGGAAATAGAACTCATCAATAGGCCCAATCGTGAATTTGTGATGCGGACTGCCCTGCAGCCTGAAATGGACAAATACGACTTTATTATCATTGACTGTTCCCCGTCATTAGGATTGATCACTGTAAATGCACTCACAGCAGCAAACAGCGTAGCTATCCCGGTTCAGTGCGAATATTTTGCGCTGGAAGGGCTGGGCAAATTGCTCAATACCATAAAGATCGTGCAGACCCGCATCAATTCAGACCTCAAAATAGAAGGCATATTGATGACCATGTACGATGGCCGCCTGCGACTGAGCAACCAGGTAGTAGAGGAGATCAAGAACCACTTTGGCGATATCGTGTTCAACACCATCCTTCACCGGAACACAAAGCTGGGTGAGGCGCCAAGTTTCGGGATGCCGGCATTACTGTATGATGCAGAAAGCACGGGTGCTGTAAACTATCTGAACCTCGCCAAGGAGATCCTTCAGAAAAACAACATGACCAAAATAAAAAACGAAGATAAAATTTTTGAAATAGATGAGCGCGGCGCAAACTAACAAAAAACAAGCACTCGGCAAGGGCATCCGTGCCCTTTTGGATACTATTGACGATGATATTAAAACGCCACAGGAGCGTGGCGCGGGCCTGTCTGATAAAACAGTCAATGCCATCGCACGCATACCGCTGGAACAAATAGAAGTAAACCCAAAACAGCCCCGCCGCGATTTTGATGAACAAGCACTAAAGGAACTTTCAGAAAGTATAAAACTCCATGACCTGATACAACCGGTAACGGTTATAAAAACAGGGCAAAACCAATACCAGCTTATTTCAGGCGAACGACGCCTGCGGGCGTCAAAAATGGCGGGGTTGAAAGACCTGCCTGCCTACGTGCGCTCCGCAGACAGTCAGGAGAAACTGGAAATGGCACTTCTCGAAAACCTGCAGCGCGAAGACCTCAACGCAATAGAAATAGCGGTAAGTTTCAGGCAACTCATGGATGAATGCGCGCTGACCCAGGAGCAATTGTCTGAAAGGATGAAGAAGGAACGCAGCACTGTAGCCAACTACTTACGATTGCTGAAACTCCCCCCTGATATACAAAAATCGGTACGCGATAATAAACTAAGCATGGGCCACGCACGTGCCATCCTTAGCCTTGAGCACATTGAACAGCAATTATACTTGTTTCGCGAGATCATGGAACGCGGGCTTTCCGTACGCCAGGTGGAGCAGATGGTAAAAGATATGGCAGCAGATAAGACATCAACTGCGCCGAAGCCTGCAGCGAATGCTGTAAAATTACCCCCCGCTTACAAACGCATCGAAGACAATATGGCATCCCACTTTTCCACCAAAGTAAAACTGGACAGGAAGAAAACCGGACGTGGCAGCATATTCATTGAGTTTTATAACGACGAAGACCTGGAAAGGATCATGGAAAAAATGAAACTCTGATCTGGAGGATCCGATTAGGGCTTTTCAATTTTCCACTAAACATTTTTAATTCCCATGGCCAACAAGCAACTTCCGGTTTCCGGTGCGGGTTTAGACTTCCAGAAAGAAGCCAAGGAGCACCAGAAGGCCTATAAATACATGCTTGAAAAAGGCAATTTCAACAAGATGCTTTATGCCTTGCCAGAACTGCATGAAGAAGCATTTAGCCACATCAATTGCCTGGATTGTGCCAACTGTTGCAAGAACCACTCCCCCCGCTTTAAGCAGCCCGACATTAAACGGATCGCAAAAAGCCTCCGCATGAAGGAGGGCGACCTCGTAGCTAATTACCTGAAACTGGACGAAGACGGCGACTATGTGACCCGCCAAAAACCGTGCCCTTTTCTGGCGGAAGATAATACCTGCAATATATACGAAGACCGCCCGGGCGATTGCCGCCGCTATCCGTATACCGACGAGGATGTATTCCTCAAACGGGTACAGCTCACCCTTAAAAATACGGTCGTTTGCCCTGCCGCCTACACCGTGATAGAGAAATTACTGGAGTTGGAAAAAAAGTAGCAATGGATTGCTGCTACCAGGGATGTTCAAGAGACTTCCTGTCAAATTTTTTGTTCACCGACACAAATGTGGAATTACCTTTCCCCGACAGCATTAAAGTATCCTCTTTTTTGAATATTCGCGACAGCACTGCAATTGGAGTGAGAAAGACATAATATACTGCCGATAGGAGTATATTGGGTATTATAAGACTGAGTACGTGTGCCAACTTCATCCATAAAAAATCGATCTTTATACTCAGGTAATCCGACGAAACACCGAGTACGCCCACAACAATAGATGTGATCAATGCCCACTGGTAATGCTTCGCAAGGTACAAAACAGAAAAACCGATTGAGATAATAAGTACGGTCTTTAATGGCGAACTTTTTTTATTTTTCAAGGACTTTGGAAAAATTAAAATAAAGAATATATAAATGGCGCCAATGCGCTACCACCCCCAAACACGATCACCACCCCCAATAGCAGCAAAATAATGATCATAGGAATCAACCAAAATTTTTTCCTTTCCTTTAGAAATTGCCATAATTCCCGCACTGTATCCATATAATATTAACTTCCACTTTTTATATTAAACAAAAAAACTACAAAAAAATCAGAGGCAGTGTAAAGGTATATGTTTAGGTCAAGAAAATAAAGCGCTTAGTGTAACCATTTTATTATTTACCTACAGCATCTATGAACTAATCCATCTTAAATTTCACCATCCATTTCTCCTTATTCTCATAATCGGGCTGATCTGTTTTTGAGAAAACAAAATCATTTATTACAAGATAATCCATATCCGTGCTCATAAAACACCTGTAAGCATCGTGCGGTGTTAACACAATTGGCTCACCCCGTACGTTAAAACTAGTATTCACAACCATTCCGTACCCCGTCAACGATTTGAAATAATTAATCAGCTCCCAATACCGGGGATTGGTATCTTTATGCACAGTCTGTATCCGTGCAGAATAGTCAAGATGGGTAATGGACGGCACACTGCTACGGTTAAAGTACAACCTGTCCCAAAGAGGAAGGTCCATATAATTAGGCGGTAAAGGAATTCTTAATTCATCCTTCACCGGCGCGACGATCAGCATATACGGCGACGCAGCATCAAGATCAAAATATTTTACACAATCCTCAGCCAAAACCGAAGGAGCAAATGGCCGGAACCCTTCGCGGTATTTTATCTTCAGGTTCAGCTTTTTCTGCATCTCGGCGTTGCGCGCATCGCCCAGAATACTTCGGTTTCCTAATGCCCTCGGCCCAAATTCCATCCTTCCCTGAAACCACCCGATTACATTCCCTTCCGATATTTTAAGCGCCACTTCCTTGGCCAGAGCTGAAAAATCATCATACTTCTTGTACACAGCCTTAACCTTCCGGCACATCGCTTCAATTTCTTTGTCAGAATAATCGGGCCCAAGGTACGAGCCCTTCATGTGGTCTGGGAGTGAAACGGTTCTGTTTTCGCCAAAATACAAGTAATTAACTGCCAGCGCTGCACCGAGTGCGCCGCCCGCATCGCCTGCAGCAGGTTGAATATAGATATTTTTAAAAATACCCGCCCGCAATAATTTGCCATTGGCAACGCAATTTAGTGCCACGCCACCGGCCATGCACAGATGCTCGGAACCGGTTAACTTTTTGGCCTCTACGGCCATTTTGAGTACTATCTCTTCCGTAACAATCTGGATCGCTATGGCGAAGTTGCAATGATGCTGCATCAATTCACCTTCTGACTCACGGCGTGGGAAACCGAAGATCTCATTCCATTTATCATCATGCACCATTCTGAGCCCCGTCGCATAATTAAAATACTTCTGGTTCAACCACACAGACCCATCATCATTTATTTTTACCAGGTATGTTTTTATTAGGTCGATGAATTTCTTGGTTTCATCGGCTTCTGCATTCCCGTAAGGAGCTAAACCCATCAACTTATATTCACCTGAATTGACCGTAAATCCGAGATAGTAGGTAAACGCAGAATATAGAAGTCCTACAGAATGCGGAAAATTCATTTCCTTTAGAAATTCAATGCTACCGTCCCGTCCATGTCCAATAGAAGCAGTTGACCACTCGCCGACCCCATCAATGGTCAAAATTGCAGATTCCTTAAATGGCGACGGATAGTATGCGCTGGCCGCATGTGATAAATGGTGCTCGGGGAAAAAAATCTTAATTTTCTTTCTATCAAACGCCTGAATTTCGCCCAGACCATCCAAAATGTTTTTTTTAAGGAATATCTTTTCATTAAGCCATACCGGGATTGCCTTCAAAAACGACCTAATCCCTTTTGGTGCAAATGCATAGTATGTTTCCAATAACCGTTCAAATTTCAGAAAGGGCTTATCGTAAAACGCTATTCCATCGAGCTCATCAATATCCAATCCCGCGCACTCAAGACAATACTTAATTGCATTCGTAGGAAAGTCCTCAGTATGTTTTATTCGTGTAAACCTTTCCTCCTGAGCCGCTGCAATAATTTCCCCATCAACGATGATTGAGGCCGCAGAGTCATGGTAAAAAGCTGAAATCCCTAAAATTTTTCTCATTTATTCCAGTTAAATAATGCTCAGTCAAAAAATCAACCGGCTAAATGTATGATATTTTTTTATATTCACTTCCGAAATCCTAGTTTCTTTGATTTTCTGACGCGGTAAAGATAGACAAATTTCTTACAGAGACTGCAGCAAATGAAGACCTAATCACTGTACTGCGGATCAAGTTGACTGACCGCGATCGTATGGCCTTTTTTGTAGCAAATACCGATTTGCTAACTAACCAGACATTTCTTTTTATGAACCTTTCGGCGTTACTTTGCCATCAAAACATCGAAAAATCCAATCGTCAAAAAAGCATACATGAAAAACAATCGCATTTATATATTCTTTATTGTACTGGCGCTAACTTTTTGGAACCCACTGACCTACCACTTTGTATATAAGGACAGTGAAATAAGCCATGCCAAAATACTGAATGCCTTGCTTTGTGTCTTTTTTGTATTCGGCATGGTTGCGTCATTCCTTATCAGCCGCAATAAGATCAATCAGCGGCGGAGGGATATACTTTTATTGTTTTCGTTTATCGGAATTTTCTACTCCGTATTGGTTGGCATTAACCTACTTATTGGGCTGAAACTAAAACGTTCTGAGTCTGTCAACAAGTCGTCGCAAGGTTTGATTTTTGACCTTGGAACAACAATGGAATTTAAAACACCGGAATTTAATTATGTCGCAAATATCAATTCCATAGGGCTACGGGACACAGAAATTCAAATTGCAAAAACCAAACCACGCATACTTTGTTTTGGCGACTCCTGGACCTTCGGATGGGGGGTCTCTCTGGATTATTCGTGGCCCAGACAGCTTAACTCCATGCTTCGAGACAAAGGAAAGAACGTTGAGGTCATAAATTGTGGCCACCCAGGTACATGCACTACTGAGTATAAGGCGAACCTGAAAAAAATAGTCCCCGTACTAAAACCCGATATCGTAATAGTAGGGGTATTGCAATTGGACGATCTCGCCCAACTTGGGGAAACATATCCGGATCAATTTTTAAATAATGCACCCGCGCAAAAAACAAATTACTTAAAGGGTGTTGGTTATACATTGCTTGCCTTCCTCAACACCTCTTTTGACAACATCAAAACGATATTCACGTCCCAAAAAAAGCCCGTCCTTAGCCAAAAGGCGCTTTGGTTGCAGTCTACATCTGATTATCTGCGCAGCCTCACGCCTTTTCAACGATTGAGATACGAAACATTTTACGACACAGTGAGACATTTATTTGAGACAGGAAATCTAAATCCCGGCTTGTTGCCCTATTACATCGTATTCCCGGATCGTGATTTCCTGTTCAACGACCCAACTAACACTGTGACCCAATTTGCCATCGAACAAATGAAGAAAGATTTCGCAGAAATGAAGAAGGTTTGTAGCGACAACAATGCGACCCTTATTTTTGTGAACCTTCCTCAAAATTCGTTCACTGGCCACCAGGTAGAATGTTTCTCATTTGTAAACGTTATTAATGATTACGTCGAACACAATAATCATATCGACTCGATATATGCTTCGGTCGCTAAAGACCAACATCTGCAATACTTCGAGTTAACTGATGTGTTCAGGGCGCTTCCAGAGAAAAACGGATATTTTTACCGCTACGATAGTCATCCAACACAAAAAGGGTACAACGAAATTGCGAAAGGTATCTGCCGCTTCTTGATAGACAGCAATTATGTAAAATGATGCCTCCCATAATTTTGCTTCTGAACTCGAACCAATTCCGTAGTGAGACCTTTATTGTCTAGCGTAGCCATCACGCTTTTTATGCCTGCCGCAGTGTCCGTAGGCAAAAAGGTGGTACAAAAAACAAAACGAAAAAAATGAAAGTAGAGATATGGAGTGATGTAATGTGCCCTTTTTGTTACATCGGAAAAAGACAATTTGAAGCTGCACTCGCACAGTTTGCACACAAAGATTCGGTTGAGGTTGTTTGGCACAGCTACCAGCTAGACCCCAGCGTAAAATACGAGGAAGGGAAAGACGTATATACCCGTCTGGCAGAGATGAAGGGCCAGACGCGTGAATGGTCGATAAAAATGCATCAGTCTGTGCTGGATATGGCTAAGAAAGAAGGACTGGACTATAATTTCAATATCGCCAAAATAGCCAATTCCTACGATGCACATAGGGTTATTCAATACGCAAAAACCGTGGGTAGGGGCGATGCTGCCGAAGAACGCTTTTTTCACGCCTACTTCATGGAAGGCGCGGTGATAAGCGACCACACAACATTGGTAAAACTAGCCGGCCAAATTGGCCTTAACGAAGCTGACGTGGCTAAAATACTCGCCTCAGAACAGTTCGGAAAAGAAGTAAAAAACGACATTGCAACGGCGCAGAAAATAGGCGTCAACGGTGTGCCTTTCTTCCTGTTCGATAATAAATATGGTGTGAGTGGCGCGCAGGGTTCCAACGTCTTCGCCAAGGCCTTAGATCATACTTACAACGAAGCTAAAGCATTGCAATCTACAGATAAAAAAAATGCCGCGGCCTGCACACCATCGGGCGAATGTGAGTAACAAAGCAAAGGTTTTTTTCTCCCCTCTATTTCAATTGATTTTACCAAAAAATGGATGACAGCAGAACAATACTTGCTTATTTCAATAACTTTTATTTCGCAAAATAATAATCCCCCGAAGTAGCAGCTAAATAAATTAAACAAAATTTTACATTTACACCATCAATCACAAAACATTCCCGATCTGATGGAAGTAAAAATAAATCGTACCAGAGAACACTACATCTCATTTTACCGTTATTTCTTTTAATGACTATCAGTTAAATCAACCATTGTAAGGAATAAGGTGTATATTTGCATTTAAAATAATGTGTAATGGTAAAAATAATATTATTTGTCAACAAAGACATCGGGCATTCTAAATGGACTATATTAGAAGATATTACAGAACTACCAACAATTGCGCATGTTGGCGATCTAATACCTTATGACCGTAAAATAAATGGTGAAATTAAAGGAACTGCATTTAAGGTTATTGCAGTAGTACATAATTGTAGTGAATATGTTGAAGGTAATCCAGTTGCAGACCTATATGCTATTGAAGTTGGGTATATTCATACCTATCTTGAGGGTCTGCTTTAATATAATCTGGGGAATGAGAAATAATAGCCTCAATTAATCTTGATTCTTTTATATAATTCTTGTCAGTTCTATTATCTAAAGCCTCTAAAGCCATATTACATTGTTCTAAAGTTAGTATGTGTCCAACTATGTTAGGTGAATTACCCTCTTTACTAATAGAATCAAGGTACTGATTAAAAAAATCCATAAAAGTTAGTTTTAATTGGCACCCCAAAAACTAAGTTTTATCATTTATACGTTAAAAATTTTTAACGGTTGATCTAACTGATAGTCATTTTTCTTTTTTAGGCGATTAGTGGAAAGAAAAATAATTCTTTTGCTTGTGTTGTCCGTCTTTTTAAGCGCCATGATCACGCAAACTGTCGATGGTCGCAAAGCCAATCCCTACAATTTGGCCAATTACTTACTATCCGTCGTCGTTTTGGCACTCCCCTTTTATATCTTACCGTATGCTATTCATGTGCGAAAACTAGGTGGCAAAAATGCGGCCAACGATGGATTATTCGAAGAAAAAACGATAGCGATTTCAAAGGATGAGCTATTGGTAACGGCAAATGGCATAGCCAAAGTATGGAAATTAAGCGCGCTTAAATATGTTAGTCAGGACAAATATTTTATCTACATATCTATTTTTGGCGGCATTTATTATGTCATTCCCAAATCATCATTTGCTGATCAGACGGCCGCATTGAATTTTTATGGCACACTCCAAAATGCGTTTGCAGGAATAAAATTGGCGGGAAAATACGACGACCCCAGGAGACTCTATAAATGGGGTTGGCTAGAATTAATTCCAGTTTGGGGCGCCGTAGCTGGCGTTATATTGATGTTTAAAGGATTTGGACAAGAACGGGATAAAAAACTTGTATTGATAGGCGCCGGCGGAATATTGTTTACAATTTTAGTCTGTTATTTTCTTGTCCCTCATTATGTCGTTAGCAAAATGGCAAAAAAAGGATTGGTTGGCCTGACACAATCTGACGTAAACAATTTGGTCAAAGAAATTGAATTTTACAAAATGCAAAATGGCATTTATCCCGACAGCTTAAAGGAAGTGACGAAGGGCGACAAGTTCGCGTCGATCCATGACTTGATGGCCCTCCCAGACGCTGGCATCAATTCACAAACATTTCACTACCGGAAAATTGGCAACAAATACACGTTATACTCAGTAGGTATCGACGGTATTGCAGGTACGGCAGACGATATATACCCCACTTCGACAATGAATGACACCACGAAGTTCGGATTTATAAAGGCACAGTAGTGCTAAACCTTTCGGCCGGTAGATAGATGCAGCATGTGCGTTCCTTTTATCGTCACGCGTCGTACTTCTTAAATATAGAAGTAGCAGTATGTCCGCCAAACCCAAAGGTATTGTTCAGCACATATTTCAGTGGTGCGCTCACGGCCTTTCCCAGGATGATATTCAACGCTCCCGGCATATCGTCGTCCAGGTTCTCGGTATTTATGGTTGGTGGTATTATGTCATGGGTCAATGCCAGTATGCAAATAATGGCCTCCACAGCCCCAGCGGCCCCCAGCAAGTGCCCGGTCATTGATTTTGTGGCGCTGATAGCAACCGGGCGGTCACCAAACACTTTATGGATACCGCGCAGCTCACTGATATCGCCCAGATGCGTAGATGTGGCATGCGCATTGATATAGTCGATCTGGTCCGGCTCAATGCCAGCATCGCTAAGCGCCTTAGACATACCTAGGGCTGCTCCTAGTCCGTCCGGATGCGTACCTGTAAGATGGTAAGCATCAGCAGCCATACCGCCGCCCACCATTTCAGCATATATTTTTGCACCCCTGCTCAGTGCGTGCTCCAGTTCTTCGAGTATCAGCGCACCTGCACCCTCCCCTACCACAAATCCATCGCGGGCCTTATCAAAGGGCCGCGACGCGGATTCCGGCGCATCATTATTTTTCGACAATGCCTGCGAGGCATTGAACCCACCTACGGACGCCGGCGTAATTGCCGCCTCCGATCCGCCGGCGATCATGATTGTAGCCTTTCCCAGCCGTATGGTATCAAAAGCATTTACAATAGCCGTGTTGGACGACGCACACGCCGACACCGTGCAGTAATTCGGCCCATGCAATTTGTTCCTGATGGAAACAACACCTGCCGCAATATCAGATATCATTTTAGGAATAAAGAAGGGGCTGAACCTCGGCGTGCCATCCCCCATATAAAACTCCTTCAGCTGTTCTTCAAACGTCCCTATGCCGCCGTTCCCCGAAGCCCATATCACACCTACTTCATACCGCTCTGCTTCGCTCATTTCCACGAAGTCAAGCCCGGCATCTTTTATAGCATGGTCAGTGGCGGCTATGGCATATTGCGTGAACAGATCATATTTTTTCAACTCCTTCTTTTCTACGAACTGCTCGCCGTTAAATCCCTTCACCTCGCACCCAAAATGCGTCTTAAATTTTGACGTGTCAAATTTTGTGATCGGACCGGCGCCACTCTTACCGGCTACCACATTTTCCCAAAATTCGGGAACCGTATTGCCCAATGGCGTTAAAGCCCCCATGCCTGTGATTACTACTCTTTTCATGCAGTTGTTTAAATTAATGGTCAGACAATATTACCTGCGCTTTTTGTTGTTTGCTCCGCGACACCAGCAGCAACAGTGGCAGCGCCATCAGAAAAATAATCCCGATAACGAGGTACGCATCACTAAAGCTAAGTAGGTTCACCTGCTTCGAAACATTGTTGTCCAGCAATTTTACTGCATTGGCGCGGGCGTCAAAAGCATTCAGCCCCTTGCCTGTAAAATAGCTGGTATAAGCCCTCAACCTTTCCATCGCTATAGGATTATCAGTCGTCAGGTGCGTTACCAGGTTTGCCCGGTGCAGGGCGTTACGATGTGCAAGGTAAGTGTTTACCAGCGCTATGCCAAACGAGCCGCCCAACTGCCGCATCATATTGTTGAGCGCTGCCCCTTGTGGTATGTCCTTGGCCGCGAGCGTGGAAACGGCGAGCGTGGTGAGTGGCACCGTTACTACGGCCACTCCCACACCACGCCATATCAGCGGAATAGAAATATTTGCAGCGCTGGCCTGCAAATTGAGCACAGACATCTGCCAGCTAAATAATGCAAATAAAAACATACCGATCACAATCATTACCACCGGCGACACCCCACGTTGCAATAACCGCGCCGATACCATAAGCCCGAGGATAGCCAAGAACGCTCCTGGAAGCAACAACAGGCCGGTTTGTGTCGGCGTAAAATTAAGGAGCCGTTGGGCAAATACAGGGGTGAGAAAAACTGAACTGAACATCCCGATACCGGAAACAAAGGTAAGTATTGCCGCAATGCTCAGGTTCCTGCTTTTCAACACCTGAAGGTTTACCACCGGAGACTTCGTGGTCAGTTCCCACCATATAAACGACAGGATGCCAATGACCGCGGTAGCCGTAAGCCATACTATATACCTTGTCTCAAACCAGTCTTCCGTTTCCCCACGCTCCAGCACAGTTTGCAATGATCCTATGCCTATGGCCAGCAGGATGATGCCCATCCAGTCAATCGCCCCGGCCTGCTGTTTTATTTTCGGCTCAGTAAGTAGTGCCAAACAAATTGCCGTCACTACGATACCTATAGGGATATTGATGTAAAAAATCCACGGCCACGAATAATACTCAGTAATATAACCGCCCAATGTAGGGCCTATAGTGGGCCCCATAAAAACACCGATCCCAAACAATGCACTGGCGATATTTTGCTTCTCCTTTGGGAACAGTTCAAAGACGATTGCCATAGACACAGACAACAGCGCCCCGCCACCAATCCCCTGCAAAAACCGGAACGCGATCAGCATCCAGATATTAGTAGCCTGGCCGCACATGCACGAGAAAAACGTGAACGCAATTACAGACCCGATATAATAGTTGCGCCTGCCCAGTTTTATGACCAGGAAGCTTGTGAGCGGAATGATAATCACATTGGCAATAGCGTAGGACGTTATTACCCATGAAGTATCTTCCAGTGTAGCGCCCAGGTTACCACTCATCTGCGACAGCGCCACATTTACTATCGAGGTATCGATCAGTTCCATCACCGCCGCCGCAATCACGGTAATGATCATGATATTTCTTTTCATTTTCTTAATTAAAATATACCGAACGGTATTATTTAGAATAAAAAAAAAGCTTTAGCATATTGACAACCGGAATGCCTGCTAGCACCAATATCTGCTGGGCTATGGGCCAATCTCATCACGCGGGCTGCATTAATTTCAATGCGTCCTCCGGCGATTTCCGGTATAGGTCATAAATATATTGGGTGTTCCCCACGCGTATCTCGTAAGTATCGTGAGCCAGGGCGTCTACTAATGCGGCCGCAACTACCGCTGGTGGAATACCTGCTTTACCGTTGATCATGGCAGAAAAATCGGTGTTTACCAATGGCGGCATCAATTCAAAAACCTTCACCTTTGTGGCCCTGCTCAGCGCAATCCGCAGCGATTGCGTGTAGGAGTGCAACGCCGCCTTGCTGGCTGAATAGCTCACCAGGCTATTTGGAACAAATGCCACCACCGACGAAACATTGACGATCGCAGCTTCATCATGACCTTTCAGCAAGGGCAATAATTTTTCATTCAGGTGGATGACAGCAAGATAATTGGTCAGCATTTCATCCGCCGCAATGTCAAATGCGCCTTCGCTGTTAGCTACGTCATATAACTCTGCACGCCCGGCGTTATTGATCACCACATTCACTTCCGGAAAATCGGTCGTTACCCTTTCCACCAGCGCTTCCACATCCTTGTTCTTACTTACGTCGCATATTATACCCGTAACATGCTCTAATTGACCCAGCGCTGCGTCCAGCCTCTGCTGGTCCCTGCCGGTGATGATCACTTTGTTGCCCGCGGCAGACAATAATTTGGCTATTTCCAGGCCTATGCCCGCGGTGCCGCCGCTGATCAACACGGTGTTGTTTGTTGTGTTCATTTTATTCTATTTGTTTTGATGCCATTTTTATGGCGGTTAATAAACAACTTCAAAATCAGGATCATACTGCGCTTCTATTCTCAGCTTATATCTATCCTCTGTTACCTTTCCATGATCATGGTAATGCCCTGCCCACCCGCCGCACACACTGAGATAAATCCCCTCCCGGCGCCACGCTCATGCAGCAGCTTGGCCATGGTGGCTATTACTCGTCCGCCGGTAGCGGCAAACGGATGTCCGGTGGCTATGCTGCTGCCATTTACATTCAACTTACTCCGGTCTATTGCGCCCGGTGCCGCGCCGTACCCAAATTCCTTCATCAGCGCCGGGGATTCCCATATTTTCAGGAGTGCCAGCACCTGCGCAGCAAATGCCTCATGTATCTCATAGAAGTCAAAATCCTGCAACGAGAGGCTAGCCTTTTCCAGCATCCGGGCGGTGGCATATACCGGAGCCAGCAGCAGGTTGTGTCTATGTTCTTCAAACTCTATCGCAGCTACCTCAGCAAAAGTGATGTAAGCGAGTATCGGCAACCCACGCTCCCGCGCCCACTCTTCACTGGCCATTAGTACGCACGATGCACCATCCGTGAGCGGAGACGAATTACCCGCAGTAAGGCTCCCGCTTTCTTTATCAAACGCGGGTTTCAGCCTCGCCAATTGCTCCAGGCTGGTATCCCTGCGCAGATACGCATCGTGATCCAGCCCCATAAAGGGTGTCAGCATATCGCTAAAAAAACCTTTATCATAAGCTGCGGCCAGCTTTTGGTGGCTCTCCAGCGAAAACCGGTCTTGCTCCCCTCTTGGTATGGCGTAATATTTTGCTGTGAGTTCGGTATGCCCTCCCATAGATAAGCCGGTGCGTGGTTCCCTGTTAAGTGGTGGCACCGGGGTCAGATCACCTAGCCTTATTTTTGCAAACTGGCTTATCTTTCCCCCAAGGGTCTTTGCCCTGCCTGCTGCGAGCAGTATCTTCCTGAGCTTTTCACCGAGCACCAGCGGCACATTACTCGCAGAATCCACACCACCTGCTATGCCAGACTCTATCTGCCCCAACGCTATTTTATTGGCAATATACACAGCAGCTTCTACTCCCGTGTTGCAAGCCTGCTGCAGGTCACAGGCAGGCGTCCGCGGGTCAAGCGAAGTGCTGAGGGCAGCCTCGCGTATCAGGTTTTTCTCGTAGCTGTGCTTTATTACGGCCCCGCCAGCCATCTCTCCCAGCAGCATCCCCTTCAGGCCATACCGGTCTATCAACCCGTTGAGTGCCGCCGCCATCATGTCGGTATTGCTAGCCTCCACATACACCGTATTATTGCGGGCAAATGGGATACGGTTATAACCGACTACAGCTACCTTGCGGGATTTACTATCGTTAAGCATCGTATTGCTTTATTTGAAGCGTGATATAAGAAAACTCGCTACCGCATAATTTTCGACAATGAAAAAGTTACATTTTCAGGATCATGCACGTGCTCACCGCGTGTGCATAAATCTTGTCGCATTCATCTTTTAGTTGTGCCTCCACCAGCGCTGTTCTGCTTCCATGATGGATCACCTTGCCCACCGCCGTTAATTCGCCGGTACCGATGGTAACAGCCTTTAGGAAATTCACTTTCAGTTCCAGCGTCGTATACCCCGTACCGGCAGGCAAAAGGGATTGCAGCGAACACCCCATTGCCGAATCCAGTATAGCCGTGATCACACCACCGTGCACCGATCCTATGGGGTTATAATGAAACTCCTGTGGTACAAACGCAAATATGGCTTGCCCTCTTTCAAAACTATTTGCTTTGAAGTCAAGGGTGTGCAATATTGGCGGCATAGGTATCGCGCCGTCTGCCATCGCGGCCAGATAGTCCATCCCGCTTATTTCCATCGCCTTCCGCGCTCCCTCAGTAGGGTCTTGCCAGGTTATCGTCCTTGTTCGTTCCATTTAGTTTGCTTCTATACCGATTAGCACTTCTTCAACAATATCTCAACCCAGCGTGTTTATCATGTGTTCTACTGCGTCTATTATCGACTTCTTAAATTGCACCTTGCCGGTCACCTTAGCTATCATGATGCCGCCCTCTATCAGCGCCACTATGCTGAGCGCCACTTGCTCGGGATTGTGCCCAGCATGAAATTCCTTCCGCTCAATACCTTGCCTGATGAGTGCAGCTATGCTATCCTTCCATTTTATTATAGCGTCGCTCGCCTTCTTCTTAAGCACAGGGTGCGTATCGTCAGCTTCAATAGCGGTGTTAAGTATAGGGCACCCCCCGATCGGAAATGGATATTTCAGAAAATTTTGGTACACGTCCACATACACCAGCAGTTTGTCCTTTATAGACTCGCGGCTGCTCATTTCCCTTCCAATGATTTGCTGAACGGCCTTGAGGTTATGGTCAAATGCGGCCAGCGCCACTTCATCTTTTCCGGCAAAGTTGCCATAGATGCTGCCCTTTGTTAAGCCCGTAGCCTCGGTGATGTCAGTAAGTGAAGTACCGGCATACCCCTTCATGTTAAATACAGGCGCCGTTTTTTCGATGATAAATTCCCTGGTGCGCTCCGCCTTTGTCATTGCTTTGATATTTATTGCGGCACAAAATTATACCGATTGGTATAATAATGCAAATATGGCTTACTGATGAAGCAATAACAAAAAGCTATGCGCTGATTTTTAAGCTGATTTTTGCAGTACTCGGCCAATTAATTAGCAGTTAACGTATGTCAACAGCCAAACAAGGAGGCGCTTATCAAAGGTCTTGGAAGGGTCAGCTTTTGTTATTCACCACCGGCGCCATCATCCCTATATTCCAGGAGGTCACCAGGTTGGCAGTTGAGGGCGCTGCAAATAGACTCAAGCGTAGAAAAACGGATAGCCTTTCCCTTACTTTGCTTCAGTATAGATAAGTTAACGATAGACACACCCACACGCTCAGATAGTTCATTCAGGCTCATTTTTCTCCGGGCCATCATTACATCCAGGTTCACGATAATAGCCATAGCCAGATTCTTTTAAATGATTAACGAACTCTCGAAAGTCTCCATGAGGCGCTCATAATTCTGCTCATTTTTCCCCCAGGAAACAATGCCAAAGAAACAAGCCGAACAGAAATCGACTTTTGTCATACCATCGGCTTCGGCCATATCTACATAGATATTTTCTCCCCACGAGAAAATACTGATGTTGGAAGTCGCAAACAAAACTCCGGCGCCCTTATCGGCATATCGCACCTTAAAACGCGCCTCAGTCAACACCTCCATCATTTTGTCAAACAAAATATCCTTTGGCAGGTCAAATTCCTTTTGATGGCGGATTTTACTGGTGAGAAAATTAAACTTACTGGTGAAGAATGGCTTAAAGTTTATATTCTGCCTCACAAGGAGACTGAACAAAAATAACGCTCCCGTTGCTAAGCTCACAACACTCAACAATGTAGGATTCTGTTTCTGCATGGTCAGTATCACCACCATGAAAAGCGTAAAGATGATCACGCTAGTTAACCAGGATTTTTTCATAAAAATTTATTTAGTGTTTTCGTTGATAGGGGCAAAATTAAACTCAATTTATCGAACAACAAAATATTTTTATCGTTTTTCGATAAAT
>Ga0364859_10111_pt1 | contig 57745 bp, 49 predicted proteins | sample ExccelAu500001D3_FD_206911 | JGI IMG/M metagenome (GOLD analysis project Ga0364859, IMG submission 206911) | Enriched cells from Trout Bog Lake Hypolimnion, Wisconsin, USA - BchlTB.Aug20.5000.01 .D3 | ecosystem: Environmental > Aquatic > Freshwater > Lake > Hypolimnion/Profundal zone | place: USA... | reverse complement strand
TGCAATACCAATCGCTCCAACCATCAAAATACTCGCCATCATTAAACCTTGCATTGCTCTCTTCATCTCTTTCTCCTTGTTTGTTAATTCTTAGACGCGGGCACCTATAGAAAACTTACGGCCAAGACAAAATAATTATTTTATTTTTAGAGTAAGTATTTTTCAAAATTACCGTCTAACAAAAGTTAGGGACATCCAGTTGGGGGGGGAAATGAATCGAGCCATCATGCCATTGCGCTCAATTATCTTGAGTTTTCTAGTTTTAGTAGCAATTTTGCCCATTAAAGAGTCTTTTGCTCAATGGGGCGGATCCCAAGGCTCTGGGATACCAGGAATGCCTGGAATGCGAAGGGGCGCCGGACGCAATGCCTCTAATCCCGACTCTTCCAGCACATCGGCAAATACCCATATCTCAATGCCTACTCCAGGCTCACATCTGCTGACTTATGAGCAAATCGAAACTGGATTATCTCGCCTTGAGGAAAGTCTTAAGCTAACACCCGAACAAAGCAAGGCTTGGGGTAATTTTGCAATCAAGGTGAGACTTTATGCGAGTGATGTTGCCAAAGAAAGGGCTAAATTGAATAACGATAGTTCCGCCACTGTTGATGGACTGAAATTTCTAAGCCAATCTACTGAGGATGCAAAAAATCGATATGCTAGCTTAAAAGAGGTTGATGAGTCCGCCAAACCGCTTTACAAATTATTGACTGCAGAGCAAAAGGCATCTTTTGATAGCAAAGTACCTACTTTTATTAATGCAAGCCCAAAAAGGCTGGCGCCAAGCCAACCAAACTACAACTTGCCAGAACTCGGTGGATCACCGTCGTCCAACCAAAACTCTGGGTCAGGCACCTTGCCAGGCTACATTCACCAGTAAATGCGTAACCCCAACAATCTAAGTGGTCATATTCTGCCGACTTCAGGCGCAATGCTTGGTGTATGTATGACCGTTATCAGCATTGTGAAACTGACTCAGGCCAACCGAGGCATTGCCTATTGGGTAGATGACCTCCTAGCCCTAGATGCCCTCATCTTTCTAGCAAGCTCTATCTTTTCATACCTATCCATTCGAAGCAATTCAAAGAAGGTTTATTTTGAAGATATTGCGGATAAGTTCTTTATGCTCGCATTGATCTGCATGGGTGCCGCAGTCTTACTCCTGACATATGAAATTGTGTAGGCAGTGCGATGGCTGCATCTGGCCGAATGATGACGGTGAGTAGATCTGAAACTCCCCGTTCTGAATGACTTCACTAGAACATATAGCGGTCAATTCTGATTTTATTAATAGGCGCTGCCGACTGAGTCAGAATTTCTCACGAAGGTTTGCTGAAGGTAGGCAGATTCGATGCGCTATATCTATGGCCAATTATTTAAGCAAATCAGGCCAAAAAATATCAAATATCGACCTAATTTAGGTTTTTCTTCTTTAGTTGCCATTAAACCCTTTATGAATATAGGTCTGAGGGTATTCTCAGCAATTAGTGGCAAGGTATTCCTGGATTAGGTATTCCAATGAAATCAATGGGCTAGAGATAGTCTTGTATTGAAAGTAGTCAACTCAGACCAAATTTATCTCAAGAATTATTTATGGCGTTCCAAAGGGCCTAAAAACACAGGTCTTATTGGGATAGATTTTTAAATCGGTCGCCAAGCCATATAGTACTCAGCGGTAGAGTCCAGACTTACTTGGCAAAGATCTGAACTTAGAGTGCAGACGACAAATCCTTAAATAATTTGTGGGTTGCTACCCTTGAAATTTTGGGAATCAGACCTATATAATCAGCACTCCCTACACGCGAGTGCTAAAGCGGCTTACTAACTAGTAATTCTTTTTAGCTTCCGTGTGAAGAGATTATAAAGCACTGATTTATATGGGTATTTTAATTAGTTAACACTTACTAACATAGGAGAAGGAATGAATCTGCGTCCTTTACATGATCGCGTAATCATTAAACGTTTAGATCAAGAATCAAAAACTGCCTCTGGAATCATTATTCCTGATGCTGCCGCTGAAAAACCTGACCAAGGTGAAGTTTTGGCAGTTGGCCCGGGCAAACGAGATGACAGCGGTAAGTTGAATGCACCAGACGTCAAAGTTGGCGATCGTGTGTTGTTTGGCAAATATGCAGGTCAGACAGTCAAAATCGGCGCTGACGAGCTACTCGTGATGCGTGAAGACGACATCATGGCTGTAGTACAGAAGTAATTCGGTATCTAAGAAAGGAATTCAATCATGGCAGCAAAAGACGTTGTATTTGGAGATAGCGCCCGTACCAAGATGGTAGAAGGCGTAAATATTCTCGCGAACGCAGTGAAAACAACTTTAGGACCAAAGGGTCGTAACGTTGTCATGGAGCGTTCATTTGGCGGTCCAACCATCACTAAAGATGGTGTATCCGTAGCCAAAGAAATCGAACTCAAAGACAGACTCCAAAACATGGGTGCTCAGATGGTGAAGGAAGTTGCTTCCAAAACTGCTGACATCGCTGGTGACGGTACAACTACCGCTACTGTTTTGGCTCAATCCATCGTACGTGAAGGCATGAAATATGTAGTTTCAGGCCATAACCCAATGGATCTGAAGCGCGGCATCGACAAAGCTGTTGCAGCTGCGCTCGAAGAGCTCAAGAAAATCAGCAAGCCTTGCACAACTACTAAAGAAATCGCTCAAGTTGGCTCTATTTCAGCTAACAGCGACTACAGCATTGGTCAGCGTATTGCTGAAGCAATGGAAAAAGTAGGTAAAGAAGGCGTTATTACTGTTGAAGATGGCAAGTCATTAGAAGACGAGCTTGAAGTAGTTGAAGGCATGCAGTTTGATCGCGGTTACCTCTCACCTTACTTCATTAACCAACCTGAAAAACAAGTTGCCGTATTGGAAAGCCCATACGTTCTCTTGTTCGACAAGAAAGTTAGCAACATCCGTGATTTGCTCCCAGTACTCGAGCAAGTAGCAAAATCTGGCCGTCCTTTATTGATCATTGCTGAAGATGTTGAAGGCGAAGCCTTAGCAACTTTGGTTGTGAATAACATCCGCGGCATCATCAAGACTTGTGCTGTTAAGGCTCCAGGCTTTGGCGATCGTCGTAAAGCAATGTTAGAAGACATCGCGATTTTGACTGGCGGCACAGTGATTGCTGAAGAAATTGGCCTCACACTCGAGAAAACAACTCTTGAGCACTTGGGTCAAGCTAAGCGTATCGAAATCGGCAAAGAAAACACCATCATCATTGATGGTGCTGGCGATGCTAAAGCGATCGAAGCTCGCGTGAAGAACGTTCGCGTTCAGATCGAAGAGGCGACTAGCGACTACGACAAAGAAAAATTGCAAGAGCGCGTTGCCAAGTTGGCAGGCGGTGTTGCAGTGATTCGTGTTGGCGCTGCTACTGAAGTTGAAATGAAAGAAAAGAAAGCCCGCGTTGATGACGCATTGCACGCAACTCGCGCTGCAGTTGAAGAGGGTATTGTTCCTGGCGGCGGCGTAGCATTGATTCGTGCTATGCAAGGTATCAAGGGCTTGAAAGGCGACAACGCTGATCAAGACGCTGGTATCAGCATCGTATTGCGCGCTATGGAAGAGCCACTTCGCATCATCGTTTCTAATGCTGGTGATGAAGCAAGCGTAGTTGTTAATGCGGTATTGGCTAGCAAGGGCAATAACGGTTACAACGCTGCAACTGGCGAATACGGCGACCTTGTAGCTCAAGGTGTGATCGATCCAACTAAGGTTACAAAAACTGCGTTAGTGAATGCAGCTTCTGTTGCAGCTTTGTTGTTGACCACTGATTGCGCTATCTGCGAAGCACCTAAGGATGAGTCTGGTGGTGGTATGCCTGATATGGGCGGTATGGGTGGCATGGGTGGAATGGGCGGCATGATGTAATAGCCGGATATTTCATCAGCTATCAAGCTGTAGAAATTAAGATGCCTGGTTCAAAAGACCGGGCGTTTTTTTATTCCAAAATGGTGCGTTATGTGAAGGCGCTCTGCACCAAAGAGGGGATCTTATGAGTATTTACCCGATATTCTGAAGCGACAATGAACCATCAAGATTTTATTTGGTATTTGCAGTCATAAAAATAAGGAGACTTACATGAGTTCAGCAACAATGAGTGGGGCGCCAGCGAGCAGCAACCCCTTGAAGTCAAAGTGGGTGCAATTAGCCCTCGGCGTCATTTGCATGATGTCGATTTCCAGTCCGCAATATGTTTGGGCTTTGTTCACCAAACCCATCATGGGTCAACTTGGGGTCACGCTGACTGAGTTACAAGTGACATTCTCAATTTTGATTGTGTTACAAACTTTCTTCTCACCATTCCAAGGTTTCTTGGTGGAAAAATTTGGCCCACGTCTCTTGTTGTCTATTGGCACAGCATTGACAGGATTGAGTTGGGTACTCTCCGCTAACCTCACTACTGTTTCTAACCTCTATATCACCTATGGCGTATTGGGTGGCTTGGGTACCGGTATTGTCTACATCGGCGTTGTTGGTTTGATGGTGCGTTGGTTCCCGAATAATCGGGGCTTTGCAGTCGGTATGGTTGCCGCTGGTTACGGTATTGGCGCCTTGCTGACTACCTTCCCAATTGCTGCTAGTTTGGCAGAGTCTGGCTTGCAGGGTACTTTGACATTCTTTGGTTACATCATTGGTGCGGTTGGTTTATTGGCTGCGCAAGGTATTCGCGTACCTCATGCGGATCGTGTTCAGACTGCTAGCCAGGTTGAAGCTGCAGCATCTGGTATCGCTCCAAAAACAATGCTCAAGACACCGGTTTTCTGGTTGATGTTCTTGATGATGTCCATGATGTCCACATCTGGTTTGATGGTGATCTCACAGATGGGCGCTTTTGCTAAAGACTTTGGTATCACAGGGGCCATGGTGTTCGGTATGGCTGCACTACCGTTGGCATTAACCATTGATCGCGTTACGAATGGCTTAACTCGGCCATTATTTGGTTGGGTATCAGACAAAATTGGTCGCGAGTACACGATGACGATTGCGTTTGGTCTTGAGGCAATTGCGATGTTTGCTTGGGTTATGACCCGTTCTGACCCAGTCATGTTTGTGATCTTGTCAGGTATTGTGTTCTTTGGTTGGGGTGAGATTTTCTCTTTATTCCCATCAACCTTGACAGATACATTTGGTCAAAAGCATGCAACAACCAACTATGGCTTCTTGTACATGGCTCAAGGCGTAGGCTCAATCATTGGCGGCCCGATCGCTGCCTACATCCATGGCGTGACAGATAGCTGGATGCCGGTGTTTGCCATCATGATTACCTTGGATGCAAGCGCTGCATTACTTGCCTTCTTTGTATTACGCCCTATGCGTTCCAAGTATATGAAAACCTTAGCTGCATAACATAGCTCGCAAAGATAAAAAGGCTAGCAATTGCTAGCCTTTTTGTTTTCTGGAAGCGTAAGTTAGTCTGGCTGAATGCCACCATCTTTAATTACCTTCTTCATCTTCACCAAGCCTTGAGCAATCATCTCTTTTAAGTTGTCTGGACCTAGTGGCACAAATTCAAAGCCTTGCTGAATAAGTTGCTCACGTAGCTTGGGGTCCTTTAGTGCCGTAGCTAAAGATTCATTAAGCTTGCTCACCACTGCTGGTGAGGTACCTTTTGGTGCAACCAGCGCACCCCAGGTCGAGAACTCATAACCTTTAACGCTCTCACTAACTGTTGGTGAGTTTGGCAGCAAAGGTGACCTAGTTTTACTCGTAATGCCGAGTACCTTTAACTTGCCGGCGCGGATGTGGGGAAGCACTACTGAGAGGGCGCTAATCATGACGGGAACTTGTCCTGCCATGACATCGGTCACGGCAGCTGCGGCACCACGATAAGGGATGTGAACGATAGGTGCACCAGTGTATTGGCGAAAGATTTCCATACCGATGTGTTGGGGTGAGCCATTGCCACCAGATGCGTAATCAATCTTGCCAGGATGTTCTTTGGCAATGCGCACTAGATCAGCGGCAGTGTTTCCAGGGAAGGATGGATTGGCAACCATCACAAAGGTAATAGCTGCCACTTCAGAGATCGGCGTAAAGCTTTGGACGGGGTCGTAATCTACCTTTTTATAGAGATTAGGCAGCATTGTCAGGATGCTATCGTTAAAGGCGCCTAAAGCATAACCATCGGGCGCACTCTGAGCAACCTTACCTGCACCAATAAGCCCTGCACCACCAGGAAGATTTTCAATGGTGATCGCTTGACCTAAATTCTCGCCCATCTTCTGCGCAATAGGCCGCATCAACAAATCGACACCGCTGCCAGCTTGCAGGGGCATGATGGTTTGGATGGTGCGGCTAGGGTAGGGGTTTTGTGCATTTACAGGTGCAACGCAAAGCAAACCTGTCGTGCCCAGCAGGAGAGTGGAAAGTAACAATGATTTGATATTCATGACGTCTCGATTTAAGTTGTTTGATAGCATTCTGGTGACGCTTGACCTTATATTAGCGCAATAAAAAACCGCCCGTAGGCGGTTGATAAACCAGGCGGTTAGGGCTTGGTTTTAAGATACGGATTTCACCATATCTTCCACGACCTTCTTCGCATCACCGAAGACCATCATGGTTTTATCCATGTAGAAGAGTTCATTGTCTAGGCCAGCATAACCAGCAGCCATCGAACGTTTGTTAACGATGATCGTTTTAGCTTTGAAGGCTTCCAAGATTGGCATACCGAAGATTGGACTACCAGGAGTACGAGCCGCAGGATTGACAACGTCGTTTGCGCCGAGAACCAATACCACGTCAGCTTGGCCGAATTCACCATTGATATCTTCCATTTCGAATACTTGATCGTATGGCACTTCAGCTTCAGCTAAGAGTACGTTCATATGGCCAGGCATACGACCTGCTACCGGATGAATGGCGTACTTCACAGTAACGCCATGGTGAGTTAACTTTTCAGTTAATTCTTTAAGGGCATGCTGAGCACGCGCAACAGCAAGACCATAACCGGGAACAATGATGACAGTGTCAGCATTTTCCATGAGGAAAGCAGCATCTTCTGGTGAACCAGTTTTGTAGTTCTTTGGACCACCATCATCGCCGCCACCCGCAGAAGCCTCAGCGCCGAAGCCACCGAGCAATACCGCAATGATGGAACGGTTCATTGCCTTACACATGATGTAAGACAGAATCGCACCTGAGGAACCTACGCAAGCACCAGCAATAATCAATACGGGGTTGCTTAGTGTGAAACCAATACCAGCCGCCGCCCAACCGGAGTAGCTGTTGAGCATGGAAACAACCACGGGCATATCTGCGCCGCCGATGGGGATGATCAAAGTGATACCCAAAACCAAAGCTACTGCACACATCGCCAAGAAAGCGGCGTGACTACCTGTCATGAAGTAAGCGACGCCACCAGCAACCATGGCAATAGCCAAAATCAGATTGAGTAAATGCTGGCCTGAAAAAGTCACTGGCTTACCGCTAACCTTACCTGACAACTTGCCGAAAGCAATGACAGAAGCAGTGAAGGTAATTGCGCCGATGAATGCGCCAATGAAGAGTTCAATCTTCTGGGCGCCGGTGTGGTCATGGGCCGGATTAAATACTGCAGCAATAGCGATTAATACCGCTGACAAACCAACAAAGGAGTGCATGAGAGCTACAAGCTCAGGCATCTTGGTCATTTGCACGCGCTTAGCAGCAATGGTTCCAATAATCGCGCCACCAACAATTGCAGTAGCAATTAATGAGATGACTGGCTTGAAATCGGGAATTAAGAAGGTAGTGATTACTGCTAGCAACATACCAATCATGCCGAAGGTATTACCTTGGCGTGAGGTGGTTGGTGAAGATAGTCCACGCAAAGCGAGGATGAACAACACTGATGAAATAAGATAAGAAATAGCGGTTATGTTTAACATGAGTTTGGTCTCTGTATTAGTCTTTTTCTGGTGTTATTTAGTTGCGGCCGCATCAGCCTTTGGGGCTTTTTTCTTGAACATCTCAAGCATGCGACGGGTAACCATGAAGCCACCAAAAATATTGATGGAAGCTAGAAATACAGCCACTGCACCGATGACGCTGGTGAGGGTGATTTCATCGCCACCAATGACTTCGGTCTGCAAGAGGGCGCCAACAATAATGATTCCAGAAATCGCATTCGTAACCGCCATCAATGGCGTATGGAGTGCGGGAGTAACGTTCCAAACAACGTGATAGCCAACAAAAATGGCCAATACAAACACGGTAATGTTTTGGACTGTGAGGATGCTTTGAAAAGCAGCGAGATCCATGATGATTCCTTCGTATTAGATTTTGTTAGTTTTTACGGACGGCTTGGCCATCACGACACATTAAGCAAGCAGTAACGATGTCGTCATCAGCTGGAATGACTAGCTTTGCATCTGCATCAACGATCAGCTTCATAAAGTCGAGCAAGTTGCGGGCATAGAGTGCAGAGGCATCAGCAGCGACCATGCTGGCAAGATTGGTGTAACCAATAATCTTCACACCATTTACCTCAACAATTTTGTCAGCTTGAGTCAGCGGGCAGTTGCCAGAACCGTTATCGCCACGACCAGCAGCCAAGTCAATCACGATAGAACCTGGCTTCATATTGGCAACGGTATCACTATGTAAGAGCACCGGCGGTTTACGTCCCGGAATCAAAGCAGTGGTGATCACGATGTCAGCTTGTTGAGCACGTTCAGAGACTAAAGCTGCCTGACGCTTCATCCAAGCCTCAGGCATGGGACGGGCATAGCCACCAACGCCTTGAGCGATTTCGCGTTCTTCATCAGATTCAAATGGGACATCTACAAACTTACCCCCCAGTGATTCGATTTGTTCTTTTACAGCGGGACGGACATCGGAAGCTTCAATCACAGCACCCAGACGTTTAGCTGTTGCAATCGCTTGTAATCCAGCAACACCAACACCCAGAATGAGCACGCGGGCAGCTTTAACAGTACCAGCAGCAGTCATGAGCATCGGCATAAAGCGTTGGTACTCATTAGACGCAACCATTACAGCCTTGTAACCAGCAATATTGGCCTGGGAGGAGAGAACGTCCATGCTTTGAGCGCGGGTCGTTCTAGGTGCGGCTTCTAAAGAGAAGGCTGTAACCCCTTGGGCTGCCATTGCGGCGATATTGTCGTTATCAAATGGGTCGAGCATGCCAAGAAGCACACTGCCGGATTTAATCTGTTTGAGTTCGTCAGCTTCTGGTGCGCGCACTTTCAGCACAACTTCTGCGCCAAATGCATCTGTAGCGCTGCCAATAGTCGCGCCTACAGCTTCATAAGCAGAATCCGGTTGGCTAGCCTGTACGCCGGCATCCTTCTGGATGACGACTTGATGACCTTGCCCAATCAGTTTTTTAACTGTTTCAGGTGTAGCGGCTACTCGAGTTTCCCCGGGCCTTGTTTCCAGCGGCACTCCTATGCGCATGGCATGTCTCCAAAAGCGAAATTTACAAAAAATCTATTTTAGTGAAATAGGCAAAGTTGCGCCTATTTACTTCCCCTTACTGCCATTTAAGTAGTTTCAGCCTTTTCTCGGTGGAATCGGCCTAAGACTTCTACAATATGACTTGTCAGCTTATATTGAATTCTCGCATTATTTAATGATCTACCTCAAATCTATGCCGCTTTCTGCTTCAAAACCTACCAAAGTCGTTGTTGGGATGTCTGGGGGGGTAGATTCGTCGGTTGCAGCTTGGATGTTGAAGCAACAGGGCTATGAAGTGATTGGCCTGTTTATGAAGAACTGGGAAGACGACGATAACGACGAATATTGCTCTGCCCGTCAAGATTGGCTAGATGTCGTTTCAGTGGCAGACATGATTGGAATTGACGTGGAAGCTGTCAATTTTGCCGCGGAGTACCGAGAGCGCGTATTCGCAGATTTCTTGCGGGAGTATGCCGCGGGTAGAACTCCAAATCCAGACGTCCTCTGTAATGCTGAAATTAAATTCAAAGCCTTTTTAGATTACGCCATGAGTTTAGGTGCTGATGCGATTGCAACGGGTCACTATGCGCGGGTTCGTCATGAAGGTGGCAGAGTGCAGCTTTTAAAAGCAGTCGATGCCAGCAAGGACCAAAGTTATTTCTTGCATCGCTTAACTCAGGATCAATTAGCAAAGGTTCTTTTCCCTTTGGGCGAAATACCAAAGACGGAGGTTCGCAAAATTGCTGAAGAAATTGGTTTACACAATGCGCGTAAAAAAGACTCCACCGGAATTTGTTTCATCGGCGAGCGCCCATTCAGAGAGTTTCTGAACCGCTACTTACCGCGTACCCCAGGACCCATTAAAACCCCTGAGGGCAAGACCGTTGGTGAGCATATGGGACTGGCTTTCTTTACCCTTGGGCAGCGCAAAGGCATTGGTTTGGGCGGCAGCCAAGACGGCAACGGAGACGCATGGTATGTGGCTCGCAAGGATATAGCAAGCAACACCTTATATGTGGCGCAAGGCCATGAGCACCATTGGCTTTTAGCAAATCATCTCTCTGCAATGGATGCCAGTTGGGTCGACGGTGTTGCGCCAGTCCCCGGTAAATATTCAGCCAAGACGCGCTATCGTCAAACAGATTCCGCTTGTGAAATCGATGCTGGTTCTGAAGGTCCACTGAGTTTTGAGTTGACTTTCCCAGAAGCTCAGTGGGCAGTAACACCAGGACAATCTGCCGTCTTGTATGACGGAGATATTTGTTTAGGTGGCGGAATAATTTCTAGTTAATTAAGCGGCTGGCGGTGCCGTCTCAATAAACGAAGCGCGTTGCTCTAGCTTTTGGTAAAGATTATTGAGATTTGGGTATTGGCTAGCCCACTGTAAGCTGGGGAAGCGGAAGGCCAAATACCCCAAAGCGCATCCCACTGCAATATCCGCCAAAGTCATTTGATTGCTGTGACACCAAGGATTTTCACCAAGTAGCTCTGACATTTGACGTAAAGAGACATCGATTTTGCCCATTTGGCGATCAATCCAAGCCTGGCTTTGTAGCTCTGCAGGGCGCCAGCTCGCCTCTAGGCGCGCCAGAATAGATGCATCAACGATACCGTCAGCCAGGGCTTCCCAAGTCTTGACCGTGGCCCGTTCGCGGCTACCAGCCGGAATCAGTTTGCCCACAGGGCTCAAAGTATCAGCATATTCGGCGATCACCCGGGAGTCATAAATAGCTTCGCCATCATCCAAAAGTAGGCAAGGCACCTTCCCAAGCGGGTTTGAGGCGTTAATTTTGGTGTCTGCAGCCCAGACGTTCTCAACTTCAAGGGCGACATCTACCTTTTTTTCAGAGAAAACGATGCGTACTTTACGTACATAGGGGCTTGTAAGGGATCCGATTAGTTTCATAGGCATAAGTATAGCTATTCTGATGGGGTGGGTTTGAGCCCGGAACGCATTAAAATCAGGTTTTATAGATATCTTCAATGTAAAGGCAATATCCGTGAGTCAGCCTCTTTCTACTCTTCATGCGCTTTCCCCTTTGGATGGGCGCTATGCCGGCAAACTCGATGCACTGAGACCTTGGTTATCTGAAGCCGCATTTATGCGCCAGCGGGTCTTTGTAGAGATTCATTGGCTATTAGCTCTGGCCGCAGCAGACTTAGCAGAGGTACCAAAAATTAGCGCTGCGGATGAAGCCTTTCTTTTATCGCTTCCTGAAAACTTTTCGGATGCTGATGCCCAACGCATTAAAGATATTGAAGCGGTTACTAATCATGACGTTAAAGCAGTTGAATATTTCTTAAAAGAGAAAATCTCAGGCCGCCCGGATCTACTGAAGGCGAGCGAGTTTATTCATTTTGCTTGCACCTCTGAAGACATCAATAACACTTCACATGGCTTGATGTTGCGTGGCGCACGTGACGAAGTGTTGTTGCCGCAATTGAAAAAGATTCTGACCGTCTTGACCGACCTGGCAATCGAGCACGCTAAAGTACCTTTGCTCTCGCGTACTCACGGGCAGCCTGCCTCCCCAAGCACCCTGGGTAAAGAGTTGGCTAACATTGCCAAACGATTAGAACGTGCTATTGCAGCAATTGCTGCTGCACCGCTGTTAGGAAAAATGAATGGCGCTGTTGGTAACTACAACGCGCACATCTCCGCCTATCCTGATTTTGATTGGGAAGCTTTTTCTAAGAATGTAGTCGAGAAGCGCTTAGGCCTGACATTCAATCCTTACACCATTCAAATTGAGCCCCATGATGGTATGGCGGAGTTGTTTGATGCGATCGCTCGCGCCAATACGATCTTGTTGGATATGGATCGTGACTTCTGGGCTTATATTTCCATTGGTTACTTTAAGCAACGCACCAAAGCCGGTGAAATTGGTTCTTCCACCATGCCACATAAAGTCAATCCGATTGACTTTGAAAACTCTGAAGGTAACCTGGGTGTTGCGAACGCACTGCTACGTCACTTAGCTGAGAAGTTGCCTATTTCTCGTTGGCAACGCGACCTGACCGACTCAACCGTATTGCGTAATCTTGGCCCAGCATTTGGCCATAGCGTATTGGCTTATGACAGCGCATTGCGTGGCTTGAGCAAGCTTGAAGTAAACCATGCGGCGATTGCTGCGGATTTAGATCATTGCTGGGAAGTATTGGCTGAGCCAGTACAAACCGTCATGCGCCGTTATGGCATCGAAAATCCTTATGAGCAGTTGAAGGAACTCACGCGCGGCAAGGGCATTAACCAAGCTGACTTGCAAGCATTTATTCGTGGCTTGAAGATTCCCGAAGACGCCAAGGCGCGTTTGCTGGAGATGACACCCTCTTCTTATTTAGGTAAGGCGGTCGAATTGACCGAACGTCTCAAAAAGTGAGTTTGACTCCGAATTCAGAATACGGGGCGCGTCCCCGAGTCTGGTTTGCTGCATACCAATTACTTTGGCACCTCTTGCTGCCCTTGGCTTTTGTGCGCCTTGCTTGGCGTGCACGCCACTCGATTCAGTACTTAAGTTATCTGCCTGAGCGCTTAGGCTTTGGCTACAAGCAACCCATTTCGCAACAAGCGGTTTGGATACATGCAGTATCAGTGGGTGAGACGCGTGCAGCTCAGCCATTGATCGAAGCCTATCTGGCTCGTGGCCAATCCATCTTATTAACCCACATGACTCTGAATGGCCGCCGTACTGGCGCGCAATTATTTGCCAAGGCGATTGCGAGTGGAAAAATATGTCAGGTCTATTTACCTTACGACTTGTGTTGGTCAGTAGATCGATTTTTAAAAGTCTTTAAGCCTAAGCTGGGTTTATTTATGGAGACTGAGGCCTGGCCAACGGTAGTGTTTCGTTGTGCCGAGATTGGCCTGCCACTGTTTTTGGTCAATGCACGTCTTTCCGAAAGAAGTGCACGTCGTGTGAATCGTTTTGGTAAAGCAGGGCGCGCTTTGTTTCAGGCATTCACTGGGATTTTGGCCCAAACCGCATTTGATGCCGAGCGTTATCAAACTCTTGGTGTGAAGCGGGTTGAGATTGTTGGCAACCTCAAGTTTGATGTGCCGCTTGATCAGAGTTTAGTTGCGCAAGGACAAGTTTGGAAACAAGAGCTCCATGCAACCCAGCGCCTCATGGTTTGTGCAGCCAGTACACGCGATGGCGAAGAGGTAATCATCCTCCAGGCCTGGAAAGATCTTTTGCTAGGCAATGCATTTACTGTTGCGCCTTTACTGTGTCTAGTTCCACGGCATCCGGAGCGTTTTTCTGAGGTGGCGGATCAAATTCATCATGCTGGACTGAATTTCCGTCGTCGTAGTGAGTGGGTTGGAACTCCCAAAGAGACTAATCACTTGGAAGTGATTTTGGGTGACTCGATGGGTGAGATGCCAATGTATTACAGTGCCGCCGATCTGGTGGTGATGGGCGGTAGCCTTTTACCTTTTGGTGGGCAGAATCTGATTGAGGCCTGCGCTGCTGGTTGCCCAGTCTTATTGGGTGAACATACTTACAACTTTCAACAGGCAGCCTTAGATGCGCTGGAGATGGGCGCAGCAAAACGCATTCATGGGGATTTGCTCTTAAGCGAGCCAATTGCTCTGATGGAGGCTTTGAAGTCTTTGTTGCTTAACACTGATGAGTTGGCAAAGATGGCGCTTGCTGCAAAGACTTACTCAGAAGAGCATCAGGGTGCGACTAAAAAGTTATTAGCCGCCCTTGATCATCAAAACTTCAGTTTGAACTAAAGTAGAACTTAGACTTGCGCCCCAAAGTTTGGGTCGTCATTGCGGGTATTGTCTTCAGGCTTTTTATCGCCCTTGACTAAATCTTCACGTTTAACACCTAGCCACATAGCTAAGGCTGCTGCAACGAATACAGAAGAGTAAATACCAAACAAAATACCGATGGTGAGTGCCAAAGCAAAGTAGAAGAGTGTTGCGCCACCAAAGATCAGCATCGCTAAGACCATCATTTCAGTACTGCCGTGGGTAATGACGGTGCGGCTGATGGTGCTAGTAATAGCGTTGTCGATAATTTCGCGGGTGTTCATCTTGCGATATTTGCGGAAGTTCTCACGAATACGGTCAAAGATCACCACAGACTCGTTTACAGAGTATCCAAGTACAGCCAGCACCGCTGCCAATACTGAGAGTGAAAACTCCCACTGGAAAAATGCGAAGAAGCCCAGAATAATCACGACGTCATGCAAGTTCGCAATGATGCCGGCAAGCGCAAATTTCCATTCAAAACGGAATGAGAGATAAAGCACGATACCAATGATCACGAACACTAATGCCTTCAAGCCATCAAGCGCTAATTCTTGGCCTACCTGAGGCCCTACAAACTCCACACGCTGTAGTTTGGCACCAGTGGTGGCAGGTTCGAGTGCTTGCATGACTGCAGCACTTTGATCAGCAGAAGAAATGAGTTTACCTTCAGCATCTTTTTGCAAGGGCAGGCGAATCATGATGTCGCGCGAGCTACCAAAATTCTGGATCTGCGTATCTGCGTAGCCCAGTTTTTCTACATTGGCTCTGATCGAGTCCAGAGGTGCTGTCTGTGGATAGGTCACCTCCATCACAGTGCCACCAGTAAATTCGATGGAAAGATGTAAGCCGTTGTGCCAGAGGAAGAAAACCGCTGCTAAAAAGGTAATAAATGAAATTGCATTCAGCACCAATGCATGGCGCATGAATGGAATATCTTTTTTAATCCGGAAAAATTCCATGACTTATTTCTCCTGTGGGCGCCAAACTTGGCCAATAGCGAGTTTCTGAATCTTCTTCTGTCTGCCGTACCAAAGGTTGACGAGACCGCGTGAGAAGAAGACGGCGGAGAACATGGAAGTCAAAATACCGAGGCAATGCACTACAGCAAAGCCTTTAATGGGGCCTGATCCAAAGGCTAGCAATGCTAGGCCGGCAATTAAGGTCGTTACGTTTGAATCCAAAATGGTTGCCCAAGCTTTATCGAAACCAACGGAGATCGCAGTATGTGGCGCAGCACCATTACGTAACTCTTCACGAATCCGTTCGTTGATTAACACGTTGGAGTCAATCGCCATACCCAGCGCCAAGGCCATCGCAGCGATACCTGGAAGGGTGAGGGTGGCTTGCAACATCGATAAGACTGAAATCAATAAGAGCAAGTTCACTGCTAATGCAATTACAGAGAACGTACCAAACAAGAGGTAGTAAGCCATCATGAAGATAGCGATACAGGCAAAGCCAATTAAGAGTGACTTAAAGCCCTTCTCAATATTTTCTGCGCCTAGACTTGGGCCAATCGTACGTTCTTCAATGATTTCCATTGGCGCTGCTAAAGAGCCTGCGCGCAATAAGAGTGCCAAGTCATTCGCGCTTTCGGTTGTGGGTTGACCAGTGATCTGGAACTTGGAGCCAAACTCACCTTGAATGGTTGCAATGGTCAATACTTCACCTTTGCCTTTTTCAAACAAGATCATGCCCATTGGCTTGCCAATGTTTTCACGGGTGACTTCTTGCATGACACGGCCACCAGCAGCATCAAGAGAAATATTGACGGCTGGACGTTGGTTCTGATCAAAGCCTGCGCTTGCGTCGGTAATGCGATCTCCGCTGAAAATGACAGACTTCTTAAATACGCCTAAACGGTTTTCACCAAAGCGGAATGTATCCATGCCCGGAGGAGGAACTTCACCGATGCCAATGGTTGATACCAATGGATCAGCAAGTCTAGATTCTAGGGTGGCAGTACGACCAATGATATCTTTAGCACGCGCAGTGTCTTGAACACCTGGCAATTGAACAACGATGCGCTCGGCACCTTGCTGTTGAATGACGGGTTCTTTAACAGCCAATTCATTCACACGCTTATTGAGGGTGATGATATTTTGTTTAACGGCGTTATCTTGAATTGCTTTTAAAGCAGCCGGCTTAAATTCACCAAGCAGCTTGGTGGAGCTACCGGAGGATCGCACTTGCCAAAGCAGTTCAGGCTGACTGCTATTTAAAAGAGTACGAGCCTGTTCGGCTTCATCAGTGCTGCCAAAATTAATTGAGAGAGAGTCAGGGCTGCGATCAATGCCTTGATGGCGAATCGATTTATCACGCAATTGACTGCGGATATCGCCAGCTAAAGAAGTCACTTTCTTTTGTACGGCACCCTTCATATCTACTTGCAATAGGAAGTAGACGCCACCTCGTAAGTCAAGACCAAGGGGCATCGGTAGTGCATTGATTGCATTAAGCCATCCTGGCGTATTCGAGAGGAGGTTTAAAGCAACTGTGTAATTAGGGTCGGTTTGATCTGCATTCAGTTTTTGCTGAAGGAGGTCACGCGCACGCAACTGAATATCAGTATTGTTAAAACGAATCTTGATGGAGCCTACGTGACCTGTAGCTTCAAAGAACATTCCGGTATTGCTAATGCTGTCATCGTTCAGAATTTTTTCAACACGAGCCTGTGTCGCCAAATCAACCTTGATGGTTGGCTTGGCGGACGAGACTTGAACCGCAGGTGCCTCCCCGAAGAAATTGGGTAATGAATAGAGTCCACCGATCAGCAATGCAGCGGCAATGACTATATATTTCCAGAGAGGGTAGCGGTTCATATTGAGATACTTTTAAGCAAACGTATTAAGCGGACTTCAGAGTGCCTTTAGGCAATACAGTAGTGATGGCGCCTTTTTGCATTTGCACTTCTGTGCCGGCAGCAATTTCTACAGTAACAAAATCTTCTTTCAATGCGGTGACTTTGCCAACAATGCCGCCAACAGTAACCACTTCATCACCAACCGACAATGCTGAAAGCATGGCTTTGGTTTCTTTAGCGCGCTTCATTTGAGGGCGAATCATGATGAAATACAAAACAGCAAACATCAAAATAAGGGGGAGGAAGCTCATCAAGCCACCTGCATCTGCGCCCGCAGCTGGAGCCTGGGCAAAAGCGTTACTAATCCACATACAAAACCTCCGTTAATGACCAATTGGAAACTGCTTTAGTTTTAGGCTTTGAAAGTAAAGCCGTAAACCCGCAATTCTAAACTGTGTGGGGTTTTGGAGGCGATTTGAAGGGGTCTGGCCTCGTCTAGGGCTATTAATCCTGCCCTGGCTCTACGCCACGTTGGCGATCCCGACGAAATTCCTCACGATAGGCACTAAAGCGATCTTTGCTCAAGGCTTCTCTGACTTCTGCCATTAACTGCAGGTAATAGGAGAGGTTATGGATCGTATTGAGCTGAGAGCCGAGGATTTCATTCGCCTTTTGGAGGTGATTTAAATAGGATCTCGTGAAGTTTTGGCAGGTATAGCAAGCGCAAGTAGGGTCTACAGGGCGGTCATCATCCTTGTACCCCGCATTACGTAGCTTGAGGTCGCCAAAGCGAGTAAATAGCCAGCCGTTGCGGGCATTGCGGGTGGGCATGACGCAATCGAACATGTCGATGCCCATACTCACGCCAAGGATAAGGTCTTCTGGAGTACCTACGCCCATGAGGTAGTGGGGCAGGTGTTCTGGCAGTTTAGGGGCTGTAAAGCTCAGAATGCGCTCAAACTCAGGCTTAGGTTCGCCAACGGATAGGCCGCCGATAGCAATGCCATCAAAGCCCTGTTGGCTCACTGCCTCTAAGGAGAATTCACGTAAGTTCTCAAACATGCCGCCTTGCACGATACCAAAGAGACCATTACCCGTTTCCAGTTCACGAAAACGTTTAAGCGAACGCTCACCCCAGCGCAAAGAGAGTTCCAGAGATTGGCGTGCTGCTTTTTCAGTGGTGGGCTGACCCTTCACCTCATAAGGGGTACATTCATCAAACTGCATCGCGATATCGCTATTGAGCACCGCTTGGATTTCCATGGAAACCTCCGGGGACATAAATAGCTTATCGCCGTTAATGGGCGATGCAAAGGTGACGCCTTCTTCGGAAATTTTTCGCAGAGCTCCCAAGCTAAAGACCTGAAAACCACCTGAGTCTGTCAGGATTGGTTTATCCCAGGCCATAAAGCGATGCAGGCCACCATGTTTCTTGATGACATCTAAACCTGGCCTGAGCCAAAGATGAAAGGTGTTGCCTAAAACGATTTGTGCCTTTGCCTCTTCAAGATCGCGTGGCGTCATCGCCTTTACTGTGCCGTAAGTGCCGACTGGCATGAAGATGGGCGTCTGCACACTGCCGTGCGGAAGATCCAGTTGACCTAGTCGTGCTGGGCTTGCGGAATCGCGCGCCAAAATATTGAAGTGAATAGGCTTGGTCATGAGTGTGTATTTTCGAGTCGACTTAAGAACATCGCATCACCATAACTGAAGAAGCGATATTTCTCTTGAATAGCATGTTGATAGGCGGCACGGATATTATCCGTTCCCGCAAAAGCACTTACCAACATCAATAAGGTGGATTTTGGCAGATGAAAGTTAGTGAGCAGACAATCTACGGTTTTAAATTGAAATCCAGGGGTAATAAACAGGTTAGTTTCGCCACGGGTTTTCTGCGTTAGCGCTTGACTCTCCAAGGCTCGTAGGCTGGTTGTACCTACCGCAATGACTCTGCCACCTTTGCTATGGGTTTCCTCAATCACTAGCAGGGTTTCTTCGGGAATGGAAAACCACTCATGATGCATTTTGTGCTTACTTAAGTCTTCCTCGCGCACTGGCGTGAAGGTGCCGGCGCCAACGTGCAGGGTAACTGTCGCGCGTTGAATACCTAAGTCGCTCAGCTGCTTCAGAATCGCTTCATCAAAATGTAGTCCTGCAGTTGGTGCCGCTACTGCGCCAGGATTTTTTGCAAGAACTGTTTGATAGCGCTGGGCATCCTCACCATCTGGCTGGTGTTCGATATAGGGTGGTAGGGGTAGTTCACCAAAACGCTCTAACAGGGTAAAGACATTTTCTGGAAAGCGCACTTCATAAAACCGACCGTCATAGCCAATCATTTCGACTGGGAAGGTTTCGCCCGCTTGGTTGTACACATGAACGATGGACCCAGTCTTGGGAACCTTGGAGGCTCTGATTTGTACCCAGGCCTGCTTGTCGCCGCTAATACGCTCAATTAGTAGCTCTACATTGCCACCAGTCTCTTTTTTGCCATGGAGTCTAGCGGGAATCACTTTGGTGTCATTAAAGACCAGCAAATCCCCGGGCTTAATAAGGTCAAGAATCGCCTTAAATTGCCGATCAATCAATTGGGCAGCCCCCAGCCCCGAAGGGCGCACCTCTAGGAGGCGGCTGTCGGTTCTATTCGCCAAGGGATGCTGGGCGATTAGATCAGGAGGGAGGTCGTAATTAAAGTCGGAGAGTTGCATAGCATTACCATCAGGTATTGGATTTTAACGATGACGACTAAGCAACCGCCAACAGCACTGGAAAAGATGGGTTTGAACAGCCCTATGGCCCTTGCTTTGCACCTGCCATCCCGTTATGAAGATGAAACTGAGTTATTTAGTATCGAGGATGCGCTCAGTCAAGGTCGATTTGCCTCCGTGCAAACCCAAGGTATTGTCATTCGCAATCAAGTCCTATTTAGACCCAGAAGGCAGTTATTAGTCACGATTGAAGATGACACTGCGGTATTACAACTCCGGTTTTTGAATTTCTACCCCAGTCAGCAAAAGCAAATGGCTGTTGGTGTTCATGTGCGGGTCCGGGGTGATGTGCGCGAGGGCTTCCAGGGCGCTGAGATGGTGCACCCAACAGTTCGTGCTGTTACACCGGATGCCCCATTGCCCAGTAGCTTAACGCCGGTCTATCCGGCTAGTGCTGGTATTTCTCAAACTATTATTCGTAAGGCTGTAACTCAGGCATTGCGTGAGCCAAGCTTAAAAGAAAGTTTGGCGGAGTTTTTGCCTACAAAGTTATTAGCCCAATTATTACCAAGTCATGATTGGCCGAATTTACAAGCCGCAATCACTTATCTTCATCAACCACCTGCCGATGCCGATACACGAGCCTTATTGGAACGGACTCATCCCGCATGGCGTCGCGTGCAGTTTGAAGAATTGTTGGCTCAACAAATTTCTTTGAAGCGTGCACATTCGATTCGTAGACAAAGACGTGCACCGAGTTTTGCAAAAACTCAATCTAAGACAGGTTCGAAGATAGAAGATGGTTTGCTAAAGGTATTACCTTTCAAATTAACAGGCGCACAAGAGCGCGTATGGGCTGAGATTGGCGGCGATCTCTCCAATACTTTTCCGATGAACCGCTTATTGCAGGGCGATGTCGGTAGCGGCAAAACGGTGGTGGCTGCTCTCGCAGCCGCTCGGGTCATGGATCATGGCTATCAAGCCGCAGTGATGGCCCCTACTGAAATATTGGCAGAGCAGCACTACCTCAAAATGAAGGAGTGGTTTGAGCCTTTGGGTATCAAGGTGGCTTGGTTGTCTGGCAGCCTGAAAGCAAAAGAAAAAAGACTGGCACAAGAAATCATTGAAAACGGTACAGCACAACTCATTATTGGTACGCATGCGCTGATTCAAGAATCGGTAAGTTTTTCCAAACTGGGACTGGCGGTGATTGATGAGCAACATCGTTTTGGTGTGAGACAGCGTTTAGAAATTCAGCAACGTGTTGGATCTGAATTGTTTTACTGCCATCAACTCATGATGTCAGCCACTCCTATTCCACGAACGCTAGCAATGACTTACTACGCTGACTTAGATGTGTCGGTAATTGATGAGTTGCCTCCAGGGCGTAAGCCCATCGTGACTAAAGTGGTGAAGGCTACCCGGCGTGACGAAGTGATTGGTGGTTTGCGAGATTGGTTGAGTAAAGGTTTGCAGGCCTATTGGGTATGCCCATTGATTGAAGAATCAGAAGTGCTCCAATTGCAAACGGCAGTAGAGAGTTTTGAACAGCTGACAACTGCTTTGCCCGACTTCAAGGTGGGTCTAGTGCATGGCCGCCTAAAGTCTGATGAGAAAGCAGCAGTGATGGCTGCTTTTAAAGCGAATGAGATTCAGCTTTTAGTAGCCACTACGGTCATTGAAGTCGGGGTGGATGTGCCGAATGCTGCATTGATGGTGATCGAGCATGCAGAGCGTTTTGGTTATGCACAGATTCATCAATTACGAGGACGGGTAGGTCGTGGCTCTGCTGACTCAGTATGCATTTTGATGTATGCCGAACCACTTTCCATGGCGGCAAAAGAGCGTTTACAAACTTTACGAGAAACTTCTGACGGCTTTGTGATTGCGGAGCGTGACTTATCGCTACGGGGTCCAGGTGAGTTATTGGGGGCCAAGCAGTCTGGCGATGCTATGTTGCGCTTTGTAGATTTGCAGCGTGATGCTTGGTTGATTGAGCTAGCCCAGCAGGTTGCTGAACGCTTATTGGTCGATCATGCTGATTTAGTAGAGCGCCATCTTGAACGCTGGCTCGGGTCTCGCACAGAATTTCTAAAGGCGTGATAATTAAACCATGACACTTACGGAACTTCGTTACATTGTTGCTGTTGCTCGCGAGCGCCACTTTGGGCGCGCAGCTGAGGCCTGTCACGTTTCTCAGCCGACCTTATCTGTAGCGATTAAAAAATTAGAAGAAGAGCTTGGCACACAGATCTTCGAGAGAACCAGTTCTGAAGTGGCGATGACTAGCTTGGGCGTACTGATTGTTGAGCAAGCGCAACGGGTTTTAGAAGAGGCTAATTCCTTAAAGCATTTAGCTAAGCATGGACAGGATCCTTTATCTGGCCCCATTCGTTTGGGTGCGATTTACACAATTGCCCCATATCTATTGCCCAGTTTGGTGAGGGTTGCACGTGAAGACATTCCAAATGCACCCTTATTTTTAGAAGAGAACTTCACCGTTCGTTTATTAGAAATGTTGCGTCAAGGTGTATTGGATTGCGCTGTCTTGGCTGACCCTTTCCCAAGCGCTGGTCTAGATGTAGTGGACTTGTATGAAGAACCCTTTTTGGTTGCAGTTCCTAAAGGACATGTGTGGGAGCAGCGTAAGTCGATTGCCCATCAAGAATTAAGAGAGCAAAACACCTTATTACTCGGTGCTGGGCATTGCTTCCGCGACCACGTTTTGGGTGTGTGTCCTGAGTTAAATCGTTTTGGTTCCGGATCTACGATTGGCGAGCAGCGTAGTTTCGAAGGTTCTTCTTTAGAAACGATTCGTCAAATGGTAGCGGGTGGCATTGGTATCTCAGTCCTCCCTAGAACCTCAGTGCTCGATCCAAAAACCCATGAGGGGTTGATTCGTTATATTCCTTTAGATCAACCTGTGCCAACCCGCAAGGTGTGTTTGGTATGGCGCAAGAGCTACCCTCGCGCTGAAGTGATGCAAAAGCTTGCTCAGATTATTCGCAAATGTGATTTGCCAGGAGTGAGCTTTATTTAATGCGGCATCCCGTCATTGCCCGTCTTGTTGCGTACGGCTATCTGATTCGTCTCGATAAGCCGATTGGTACATTACTGCTTCTGTGGCCTACTTGGTGGGCATTGTGGCTGGCAAGTGGCGGCTTTCCCGAGTGGAACATCCTCATCATTTTCACTGTTGGCACTTTCCTGATGCGAAGTGCTGGCTGCGCTGTCAATGATTATGCGGACCGAGATTTCGATCGTCACGTGCAAAGAACGCAAGGGCGTCCAGTGACAAGTGGCAGGATCTCTGGCAAAGAAGCGCTCGGAGTAGCAAGCGTCTTGGCACTGATGGCTTTTTTACTGATTCAGCCACTGAATGCTTTTACTAAAGCACTCTCGGTCTTTGCTTTGGTAGTCGCCATTGTTTATCCATTTACCAAACGGTTCTTCGCCATCCCTCAAGCCATTCTTGGGATTGCATTTGGTTTTGGTATTCCAATGGCTTATGCGGCTGTGCTGGATTTCATTCCACCAGAGGCATGGATTCTGTTTGTAGGTAATATTTTCTGGGCGATTGCCTATGACACTGCCTATGCCATGGTTGATCGAGATGACGATATTCGTTTAGGTTTAAAAACATCCGCAATCACCTTTGGCAGCTTTGATGTTTTAGCAATTGGAGTTTGCTACGGCGTGTTACTTCTGAGTCAAATCTGGGTAGCGCAGCTCGCTCACCTGAGCGCTTATTTTTGGTTGGGCTGGTTAGGTGCTTTGGCATGCGCCATCTATCACCTCAAATTAGTTTTGACTCGTGGCAGGGCTGAGTGCTTTAAGGCGTTTCGTCACAACAACTGGTTGGGTGGATTCCTCTTTTTTGGAATCGTCCTAGGTCTAGCGCTGAATTAGCTTTTACCTAGTTCATCGCCCATCGCTTTGCCACGCTGACTTGCGGCATCAATGGCTTTTTCCAGAATGTCATGCCAACCATGTTGTTTCATAACTTCAAGTGCAGCAGCAGTCGTTCCACCTTTGGATGTCACGCGTTCGCGTAATACGCCAGCATGCTCATCCGAGTTCTGTGCCAGCTGTGTTGCACCTTCAAGCGTTGCATAAGCAAGCTGACGTGCAGTAGTAGCATCTAAGCCTAACTTTTCACCAGCGGATTGCATAGCCTCTAAAAAGGCAAAGACGTAAGCCGGGCCACTACCTGAAACTGCAGTGACAGCATCCATCAATTTTTCTTCAGCCACCCAAACCGCTTGGCCAACGGCATGGCAAATAGTTTCTGCGAGTACGCGATCATCTTGATTCACAGCAGTATCTGCAAACAGACCCGTAATCCCTTTGCCAATCAGGGCGGGGGTGTTCGGCATCGCACGCACGCAACGCGCATGATCAAGCCAGCGACTCATATCCTTAAGACGAATTCCAGCAGCAATACTCAGAATCAGTGGGCCTGGTGCTGTCGCATGTTTTAGTTTGGCACTTAATCCTTTAGCAACCACATTAAAGTCTTGGGGCTTGATAGCCATGACCACAGCATTGTTCTTGGTGAAGTCAAAAGCAATTTGATCTAATGCGCCAATTACTTGAATACCAAAATCGCGATGTAAACCAATGGCGGTCTCGGCATTGGCCTCCACCACGGTAAGTTGATTGGCTTCAAAGCCGTTAGCTAAAAGACCGCTAATTAAAGCTCGACCCATATTGCCACCACCAATAAAGGTGATGCGGGTATTTTGATTTAACTGTTTTGTGCTCATACGCTTATCTTATCGCGCTTCCCAAATATGGCCGTTCCTACTCGAACCATGGTGCTACCCTCGGCAATCGCCGACTCCATGTCATCTGACATACCCATCGATAGAGTGTCAAAAAATTCATAACCGATATCGTTCAGATGCTTTGCTTTAATCTGATTAAAGCATTCCCGCACGGTAGCAAAAGCCTGGCGCTGTGAAGAAGGGTTTGGGCTTGGCGCTGGAATGGCCATCAACCCCCTGAGGGTGAGGTGGGGGAGTTTGGCAATCGCGCTGCATAATTCCTCAGCCTCATTCAGAGGAATACCGCTCTTGCTATCTTCCTCGCTGACATTGACTTGTATGCACATTTGTAGATCCGCAACATCAGGGAACTCGCCACGTTGAGCAGAAAGTCGTTCTGCAATTTTAAGGCGGTCAACGCTATGAACCCAGTCAAAGTGTTCTGCCACTTCTTTAGTCTTGTTACTCTGAAGCGGCCCAATGAAATGCCAAACAAGCCATGGGCGGAGCTTGGCAAGCAAGGTAATCTTTTCAACTGCCTCTTGGACATAGTTTTCACCAAAAGCAGTTTGTCCTGCGTGCATCGCTTCTTCAATGTCTTGCGCAGGGAAGGTTTTACTGACGGCAAGTAACTCAATCTCTTCGGGCTCACGCTTGCTCGCTTGGGCAGCTAACTCAAGACGCTGTTTCACCCGCATTAAGTTATTGGTAATCTGACTCATTGAGTAGCTGAATTTTTCTGGGTAATGAGTTTGTCAACGATCTCAATCCAATGCAAAACCGGCGTGTCATCCTGTTGCAAGTGTGTAATGCAGCCAATATTTCCAGAAACAATCATTTCAGCGCCAGACTCTTCACAAGCAGTTTGCAAATGGGCTAATTTGTTTTTGCGGAGTTGCTCAGATAATGCAGGTTGGGTAACCGAGTAAGTGCCTGCAGAGCCGCAACAGAGATGGCTATCGGCACAGAGATTAACGCCAACACCAATGCTGCCCAATAAGCCCTCAACCTTGCCACGAATTTGCTGACCGTGTTGCAAAGTGCATGGTGGGTGATACACCACCCCTGGCTTGGGATCTGTGCCGATGAGACTTATCAATTCACTTTGGAGTGTGGGAAGTATTTCTGCAATATCTTTAGTTAATTCGGAAATTTTCTTTGCCTTGATGGAATAGCTTGGATCATGGGTAAAGAGATGGCCATAGTCTTTCACCATCACGCCACAACCAGATGCCGTCATCACAATTGCTTCTACACCTTGCTCAATCAGGGGCCACCAAGCATCAATATTTTGCTTGGCATTCTGAAGGCCACCATTTTGGTCATTCAGGTGGTAGCGTAAAGCACCACAACAAGTTGCATTGGGTGCACTAATTAACTGAATTTTGAGTGCATCCAGGACGCGCGCAGTTGCAGAGTTGATGTTGGGAAGCATGCCAGGTTGTACGCAACCCTCTAGCAAGAGCATCTTGCGTGTGTGGCTTGCTTGAGGTCGCGCGTAGGGGTCAGTAGTCTTTGCTAAAGCCTTACTTTTCGCCTCTGGAATCTTGCGTTTGATACTAGATGGCATGATAGGTCGCACAAAACGTCCTAGTGCCATTGCCGAATTAAATAATGCTGGCTTAGTTAGGCCTTCTTTAAGCGCCCAACGAGTAATACGCTCAGCTAGTGGGCGGGCTGGGGTATTGTCCTCCGTCCATTTGCGACCAATGTCTACAAGATTGCCATATTGCACACCGCTAGGACAGGTGCTCTCGCAATTGCGGCAAGTCAGGCAGCGATCTAAGTGAGTACGTGTTTTTTCTGTAGGTTTTTGGCCTTCAGCAATTTGTTTAATGAGATAGATGCGTCCGCGTGGGCCATCTAATTCGTCGCCGAGGAGTTGGTAAGTTGGACAGGTTGCTGTACAGAAGCCGCAGTGAACACATTTTTCTAAAATGCGAGCAGCTTCTATACCTTCAGGTGTATTGATAAATTGAGGGGCAAGTTGAGTTTGCATATAGAAACTTAAGGTAGTCGGTTAGTGGCAAAAACACCTGCTGGATCAAATGCTGCCCGGAGACGTGCTTGGACTGCTTCCAAGGCTTGCGAGTGGGCTTGCTCACTTAATTTTGTGAAGCGCTCTTTTGCTGGGTCGACATTGCTTCCCTGTCGAAAACGGATTGCGTGCCCGCCATTGGCGCTAGCTAATGCTTTCAACGCAGCAAAAGTGGTGTCATCGCTAGAACCTTTCCACCAACGTTGCTGACCGTGCCACTCCAGCACAATTTCATTAGACATGTTTGGCAAGCCAATTGGGCCGCATGCTGCAGGAAGCGCTAAGCGATAAAGCGTTTCATCAGCACCCAAATTCGTAAATGGATTAAGTTGTTGTTCGCGCAAATTCTTCCAAAATGTTTCGGCTGTTATTGGGTCAAGTTCTTTTGCATCAATGGCTGCGCTCATCAAAGGTATTGCCGCACGAACTGCAGCAATTGCACCAGATAGTCGAATGGTTAGCTCACCATGTTCTTCAGAATTGGCGACGCCAATCCAACAACTTGCAGATAAGGGTAATGGTTGTCCAGCCCATTCATTCAGGAGTTGATGTGCATGAGCTTGAGAAATGTGGCAACGCAGAGTAGCTGTCGCAGCTGGCTTTGGCAAGACCTTGACTGAGGCTTCTAGGAGAAGGGCAAGAGTTCCCAAGGAGCCCGGCATTAAGCGAGAGACGTCATATCCAGCGACATTCTTAATGACCTGACCGCCAAAAGATAAATCTTGACCTTTGCCATCCATGACGCGCGCGCCTAAAACAAAGTCTCTGAGGTTGCCGGCACTGATCCGTCCAGGCCCAGCAAGACCAGCGGCAACGGCACCACCAAAAGTAGCGCCATCGCCAAAGTGTGGTGGTTCAAAAGGCAAGATCTGATTCTTTTCTGCTAGAGCCGCTTCAATTTCTTTTAAGGGAGTGCCAGCGCAAGCGGTAATGACCAATTCTTCAGGTTGGTATTCCAAAATTCCAGAATAGGCACGAGTGCTTAGCTTTGCAAAGTTATTAGGATTGCCATACCAAGATTTTGTTCCACCACCTTCTATAGATAGAGGCGTGCCAGCTTTAGAGGCTCCTAGAATTTGCTCACGGAATACATCAATATTTGCATTTGGTAGATGGATCATTAGAAGCGCTCCAATTCTGGAAAAGGCAGAGCGCCACCGCTAATTCGCATGCGACCATATTCGGCGCAGCGATGCAATGTGGGAATCGCTTTATCGGGGTTCAGTAGGCGCTCTGGATCAAATGCTTCTTTTACGCCCCAGAATGCTTCACGTTCACCTTCACCGAATTGCACACACATGGAATTAATTTTTTCAATACCAACTCCGTGCTCTCCAGTGATCGTGCCCCCTAACTCAACGCAGGCTTCCAGAATTTCAGTGCCGAAGTCTTCGGCACGATGCCATTCATCTTGATCTGCACCGTTAAAGAGAATTAGTGGGTGCATATTGCCATCACCCGCATGAAATACGTTTAAGCAACCAAGACCATATTTCTTTTCCATCACCTGAATGCGCTTTAGCAAAGTTGCAATATGTCTGCGGGGAATGGTGCCATCCATGCAGTAGTAGTCAGCTGCTAAACGACCTGCAGCTGGGAAGGCATTCTTTCTGCCGCTCCAAAATTTAAGGCGCTCAGATTCATCTTGAGAAATCTGAATGCCGCTAGCACCAGCCTCTTCAAGAACTTTGGTCATGCGTTCAATTTCTTCAGCAACCTCTTCGGGCGTGCCATCGGACTCGCATAACAAAATTGCTTCAGCATTGAGGTCATAACCAGCATGCACAAACTCTTCAACAGCGCGCGTTGTCGCTTTATCCATCATCTCAAGACCAGCGGGAATAATGCCGGCTGCAATGATTGCAGCAACAGCATCACCACCTTTTTCAATGTCATCAAAACTTGCCATGATCACGCGTGCTAATTTTGGCTTGGCAACCAACTTCACGGTGACCTCAGTAACGACGGCGAGCATGCCTTCGCTACCAATCATGATGGCCAATAAATCTAAACCTGGGGAGTCTGGCGCTAAGCTACCAAATTCAACGGCGTCGCCATTCATGAGAAGACCGCGTACTTTTAAAACATTGTGTAAGGTAAGGCCATACTTAAGGCAATGAACGCCACCTGAGTTTTCGTTGATATTGCCGCCAATGGAGCAGGCGATTTGCGAAGAGGGATCAGGAGCGTAGTACAGGCCGAGATGGGCAACCGCTTCAGAAATGGCTAAATTGCGAACGCCGGGCTGGACTACTGCAGTCCTGGTAAATGGATCAATGCTGACAATCTTTTTGAGCTTGGCAAGTGAGAGCACTAATCCTTGCGCTATGGGCATTGCACCACCGGATAAGCCGGTGCCAGATCCGCGGGGAACTACCGGCACCTGCATGGCGTAACAAATCTTCAGAATCTGGGCTGCCTGCTCTTCGGTTTCAGGCAGGGCAACCGCTAAAGGCATTCGGCGGTAGGCTGCCAAGCCATCACATTCATAAGGAATAGTATCTTCAGGCTCCCAAAGTAAGGCATGCTCAGGAAGGATGGGCTTAAGGGCAGCTACGAGCTTTGATTGCAGGGCGCTAATAGCTGCTTGATCTGGGGGCGTGGTAACCATGTTCATATGATTCATTTTAGCCATTTACCTATAATGACTTCATGGGAAATCGACTTTCAAAAATTGCCACCAGAACTGGTGACGCTGGAATGACCGGATTGGGTGATGGCAGCCGCGTGGAGAAGGACCATCTGCGGATCTGCGCCATGGGCGACGTGGACGAGTTGAACTCTGAAATTGGCGTTCTGATGACTGAAAACCTGCCTGAGAGCATTGCCCAAGAGCTGCAAGCACTATTTTTGCAGGTGCAGCATGATCTTTTTGATTTGGGTGGTGAACTTTGCATCCCGAATTACACCTTGCTCAAACCAGAGCATGTTGCACAGCTCGATGTTTGGCTTGAGAAATACAACGAGACTTTGCCCCCGCTGACTGAATTCATTCTGCCCGGTGGAACGCGAGCTGCAGCACAAGCCCACGTATGTCGAACGGTTTGCAGAAGAGCAGAACGCTCTATTGTGCGACTTGGCTGGGCTGAGCCTTTGTATGATGCCCCACGTCAATACGTTAATCGCCTATCGGATTTGTTATTTGTATTGTCACGAGTTTTAAATCGGGCAGCCGGCGGCACGGATATTCTTTGGAACCATCAAAAGGCTGACAAAAAAAATGAGGCCAAGTAATTTAGCCTCATTTGTTTGATACAGCGTTGGCGCCTTAGGGCGCCATTTTTATTTCTGAACTTATTTTTAGATCACCTCTTGTTTTTACGACGAGCTTTCACGGCTGTAGCCAAGCGTTGCAATACATTAACGGAGTCTTCCCAGTTAATGCAGGCATCCGTAATACTCTTGCCGTATTCCAGTTTATTTGGATCATCTTTGCCTGGTGTGAATTTCTGAGCCCCATCATTGAGATGGCTTTCAATCATCACACCAAACACTTTGCGTGAGCCAGATTCAATTTGCTCGGCAATATTGTCAGCAACCACAATTTGACGCTCATGCTTCTTGCTCGAGTTTGCGTGGGATAGATCGACCATCAGACTGGCTGGAAGCTTTGCTGCTGCTGCTAGCTCTGCGCATGCTGCATCGACAAAGCTGGCTTCGTAATTTGGCTCTTTGCCGCCGCGCAAAATGACGTGGCAATCTTTATTACCTTTTGTTTCCACGATCGATACTTGACCATTCTTATGAACAGATAAGAAGTGATGTGGACGACTTGCTGCTTGAATAGCATCGGTAGCAATTTTGATATTGCCATCAGTACCGTTCTTAAAGCCAATAGGTGCGGATAAACCAGAAGCGAGTTCGCGATGAACTTGGCTCTCAGTTGTACGAGCGCCGATGGCACCCCAAGAAATCAGGTCAGCAATATATTGCGGAGAAATAACGTCAAGGAATTCGCTTCCTGCTGGCATGCCAAGTCGATTAATTTCCATGAGAACCTGACGCGCAATCCGCAATCCTTCTTCGATGCGATAGCTTTCATCAAGGTAAGGGTCGTTGATCAGACCTTTCCAACCAACAGTAGTGCGTGGCTTTTCAAAATACACGCGCATCACAATTTCGAGCTCACCAGAGAGGCGCTCACGTTCGACTAAGAGGCGTTGGCAATATTCCAATGCTGCTCTTGGATCATGAATGGAGCAAGGTCCAATAATGACCAATAAGCGATCATCTTTGCCGTGAATAATGTCGCGAATCTTGCCGCGAGTTTTGCTAATCAAGGATTCAGTTGGCGTTCCCGAGATAGGGAAGAAGCGAATCAAATGCTCTGGCGGGGGCAGAACAGTGATGTTATGAATGCGTTGATCGTCGGTATCTGACGTTTTATCAACGGCAGCGTACCAATTGGCAGGATTAGTATTTTGTTGGCTCATACGACTATTTTAAGCCGTATCAGGCCGTTCCACCCACAGTCAGGCTATCAATCCGTAAAGTTGGCTGCCCAACTCCTACGGGGACACTTTGCCCTTCTTTGCCACAGACCCCCACGCCGCCATCCAATTTGAGGTCATTTCCGATCATGGAGACCTGTTTTAGGGACTCGGGACCGCTACCAATAATCGTGGCACCTTTAACGGGGTATTGGATTTTGCCGTTTTCCACCCAATAGGCTTCAGATGCAGAAAATACAAATTTGCCACTAGTGATATCAACCTGCCCACCGCCAAAATTGACTGCATAGAGGCCACGTTTAATGCTAGCAACGATTTCTTGAGGATCATCTTTACCCGCCAACATGTAGGTATTGGTCATACGTGGCATCGGTAGCGAGGCAAAACTTTCACGCCGGCCATTGCCAGTGAGTGGCATTTTCATCAGGCGGGCATTCAAACTGTCCTGAATATAGCCCTTCAATATGCCATCTTCTATGAGGGTTGTGCATTGGGTTGGCGTACCTTCGTCATCAATGTTGAGCGAGCCTCGGCGACCAGATAGAGTGCCGTCATCAACAACCGTCACGCCTTTAGCGGCTACCCGTTGACCAATGCGACCTGCAAATGCTGAAGAGCCTTTGCGATTGAAGTCGCCTTCTAAACCATGACCTACTGCTTCATGAAGTAATACACCAGGCCAGCCCGGCCCCATAACGACCGTCATTGGGCCAGCGGGTGCGGCGCGTGAGTCGAGATTCACGAGGGCGCCATCAACCGCTTCATCCACGTATTGATTGATGAGTTCCGTATTGAAGTATCCGTAGTCATGTCGTGCACCACCACCAGATGATCCAGACTCGCGACGGCCATGTTGTTCTGCGATCACGTGGACTGAGACACGTACTAGCGGACGAACATCGGCGGCCAATAAGCCATCAGCACGCAACACTAAGACAACATCAAATTCTCCAGCAAGACTTGCCATCACTTGAATGATGCGTGGGTCGCGTGCCTTAGCGCGACGCTCGATACTTTCAAGCAGCGCAATTTTTTCTTTAGGCTGAAGTGAATCCAAGGGATTTAAATCGGAATAAAGCCCATTGGAAACAGGACTGAAGATTTTGCTAGCAACGGCTTGCTTGCCACCTTCTGGGCCAATGACCCGGGTGGCCTTGGCTGCCTTGTTTAATGCTTCTAAATTAATTTCATCCGAATAGGCGAAGGCAGTTTTATCTCCATAGATCGCTCGCACGCCGACGCCTTGGTCGATATTGAAGCTACCAGATTTAACGATGCCTTCTTCCAGACTCCAGCTTTCACTGCGGGTGTGCTGGAAATACAAATCCGCATCATCTAAGCGGTGAGCAAACATACTGCCAAAGGTGCGATGCAAATCTTGTTCGGATAAACCAGTGGGCTCAAGCAAAATTGATTTGGCTAGCTTAAGAAGATCCACCTGTTTTTTGGGTTTAGTCCAATCAGTTGGAAATAGTGCTTCTGGTGCATTCATATTATTTCGGTAAGTCTTTCGCTTTATAGCTTGCGGTGTTTTAGTGCTGGGAGCTTAGAGCGTACCTCGTTTAATTTATCTTTGCTCAGAACCCCAGAAATAAAGCCTTCGCCTTCGGGAAGGTTTGCCAATACCGCACCCCAGGGGTCTATGAGCATGCTATTGCCCCAAGTACGGCGTTGATTGATATGTGTCCCACCCTGTGCTGAAGACAAGACATAGCATTGGTTTTCAATCGCACGGGCGCGCAGCAGAATTTCCCAATGGTCCTTGCCGGTTGTGTAAGTGAAGGCTGCTGGAATGATGTGGCAATCCACCTCTCCTAGCGATCTGTATAGCTCCGGAAAGCGCAAGTCGTAACAAATACTTAAACCAAAGCGCCATTCTTCATGATTGATCTTGATAGAAAGCACGCTCGGAGTATTGCCTGCCTCGATTGTTTCGGATTCTTCATAGCGCTCGGTTGCTGTCTGAAACCCAAATAAATGAATTTTGTCGTAGCGGCCAATACGCTCGCCTTGAGGATTAAAGACTAAAGTGGTATTCAATACTTTGCTAGTGGATTGCGCCTCGAGGGGAATGGTCCCCGCAACCAGATAGATGTCATTAGCTTTCGCCATCGCGGCGAGCTGCTCTTGTATCGGTCCGCTACCTAATGTTTCTCTTGCGAGAACTTTATCGGTATCTTTTAATCCCATGAGGCAAAAGTATTCAGGCAGAACGACAAGCTGAGCGCCCGTTTTGGCTGCCTGCTCAATCAATCTATTGGCGGTATCCAGATTCTCCTGAAGTACTGGAGTGGAGATCATCTGAATAGAGGCGATTTGTAACTGAGAAGGCATAGCTGAGGCGCTCATAGATATTCGCAATAAAGAGATCAGTTAGTTTTGAGGGTTAGTGTTAGGGCTTGCTGAAGGTGAAGCGTTTTGGGTATTCGGCGCATTTGGCTTGGCCTGCTCTTTCAGTAAACCCTTGGTGCGAATGCTGTCCAAAGTTTTTTGGTCAATCGGTTGACCCTTTTGATCAAGTGGAATCACCTCTGGATCAGTCCATGAGCCTTGTACTAAATAGTCGGTTTGCATGGCACGATTGATTTGGTTGGTGATCAGGTATTGGCCCACAAGTGCACTGAGACCGACGATTGGGTTAATAACAAAAGCCGCCACTACAGATCCTGCGGCCGCATCAATCGTTGGAAATACCGTTATACGAAGGTCCTGAGTCTCTTTGGGAATATTGATTTGCCCATTAATAGCAACACGTGCTTGATCCAACTCCATCGTGAATTGATTGGTTTGGGCAACGCCGTTGCTAATGTCAAAGCTGCTCTCAATAGAGTTAAAAGGTGTTCCTTTAGTCACAATATTGCCTAGACTACCTTGGAGATCAAGGGTAGCGAATCTAAAGAGACTTTGTAAACTCAGTACGTTGAGTAATTTGGCGGCATCAGAGTTCACCTCTAACAAGCGCCCTTTGTCGAGATTGAGAGCGATCTTCCCTGAGAGCGTTTCATAGTCGGGAATAAATAAGTTGTTATCCCATTCTAATTTTCCAGTGAGCTTACCTTGACCACCTTCTACAGATTTAGTATTGCTCCAATGAGCAATAATTTGCCCGGCGTCCTTTACATCCATATCAATGTTGAGAGTGCTATGGTCTTTTCCATTTGCAATGTCGGTACTCCACTGTCCTGAGAGAGATGAACTGCCTTGAGGATTGGCTATTTGAACGGACTCTAGGTTTAAGAGGTTTTTACTGGTGCGTGACTTAATCTTAATCGCACCCAATTGCGCTTTAGACCAAGAAAAGTCATCAATGGTGATATTGAGACTTGGTATAGAGTTAGGGCTCGGTTTTTCTTTATTTACACTCTTTTGTGTACGATTATTTTGATTTTTAGAGACAGATTCTGGCAAAGGGTTGGCATTTGCAAGTGGGTCTGGAATTCTGAGGCGAGTGAAGTGGCCAGTAATTAGTCCACTTGGGTTAGTGGAGTTTTCTTCCTGCCAGCGAATCTGTCCTGCAGCCTGCGTTGAATTGAGGCGTAATTGCCAGATATCGTTTTTATTGTTACCAACCAAGCCAACATCAGACCAAGCGCGATCGAGCAGGATCAGTTTTTTGATTTGAGCATTGACTTGAATATTGCTCTCGTCGGCGGAATTCTGTTTGACAGCTTTGTTCCGATGTCCCGCACTGAGAAACTCTTGCCATGCATCTACATTCAGATCGCTAGCTTGAAGATTCAGCGCAAATCCCTGCTGGGGAAGATTGGCAGAAGCGTCAACACCTAGTGCAAGGCGAACCTCATTGTCGAGCCCGAGGCTGCCCTGTATAGAAATTTGTTCACCAATCTTGCCGGACCAAGTTGCGCGAGCAGAATTTGCTTTGCTATTAACGTAGGTGCGAAGGTTGATCTGGCCTAGCATTGGAGTGCCTGCAGATTTTTTAGCTGGGGCGGGAGCTTGACTGGCCCAGTTTCTTAAATCTAATTTCAGATTCGTTTCGCTGCCAGCTTTGCTGAAGTTGAGCGAGCCCTCGTATTTTGCCGAACCACTCATGCCGGCCAGAATCGAGCTGACTGCAGGGTTAAGGTCTGCGGAAAAATACTGTTTAATAAAGCTACCATCAATATTGCCGTTGATGCTGAAGCTAGGGTTTGCAGTTGTAGAAGGCGCGCTAGTAATGTTGATGGCACCCCCTAAGAAATTAGCCGTGACATTTTCAAATTCGGGATTAAGTTCAGTAATCCGAATATTGCCTTTGAGATTATCTAGAGGTGGAAAGCTACCCCACTGAGCTCGATTGCCTGGAAGGTCTAACTTCGCATCAATATGGGTATCCGCTTTGCCTGATAGTGGAATGCTTAAGGCCAGATTTAAGCTTGTGAAACCAGACACTTTAAGATTTTTTTCTAGGCTCTCTTGGCTTTTACCAACCGGAGACGCAAAGAGGTACTGGAGCATTTGTTGCGCTTCTCCTTGGGCATTACCGGTAACGGAAAGCATTAATTGCTTGGCGCTGACGTTGGGTATTTCAGCATGAACCTTACTTACCACCACGCTTTGATAATTTGCTTGGGTGATATCCACGTTTAATGTGGACTGTTTCATGCTGATTTCACCACTGAGCTTGGTAAATGCCGGCCATTCGCCCTGTGACTTAGATAAAAGAGGGGCGGGCTTAAAGGTGGCATCAGTGATCGGTAAATTCAGTGCAAATTCACCGGATTGCTCTTTAGGGAAGGGGATCTGATTAGGGTCACCTTTGATGTGTAGGGTGCCGTTGCGAATGAGGCCAGTATCAAAGGCTTTTCCAAGAAACTGCTTGCTATCGCTATCCATCCCGACAGGAAGGTAGCGATGTGTGCTAGCCAGTTTTGCTTGTACAAAGTTCATGTCTAGAGTCAGTTGATCAGCTTGTTTCGGCCCGCTCAGAATGTAATTGCTACTGAGAGTGACATTAATCTCAGGATTGCTAAGCGCTACTTGCTTGGCATTAATGATCCAGCCGCCTTTGTATTTTTCCCAGCTGACTTGCCCGCTTGCTTTATCTAATTTAATTTTTGGATCAACTAGAAAGTCATTTATTTCTACCTCTAAATTGGAGGACGTTAGGCTCAAACTCCCATGCTTTTGGTCGGCTGTAATAACTCCGGTTAAATGAGAAACGCTAGGCATGGATTTGTTGATGCCAACAAAGCTTAGATCAATCAGCTTGGCGCTCACAGTGAAATCTAATTTATCAGCATTAAACCAAGTGCCAGGTAGGGGGAGTGCCGCCAGTGCAGAACGACTTTCTGCCCAGTTGATTTCTAGGTCTTGTAATTCACCATCTGCTTCAGATGCCTTAATCCATTGCCGGACTTTTTTAGGCAAGGGAAGGTTGAGTGCAAATAGTGCAACGTCTTCGACCAATATCTGTGGAGATGAAAATCCAAATTCTTTGATATCGCCACCATCTCCAGGTGGCTTCCACCGGAAGGTCATGGGGCTCAAGTGCTCGAGGGGTGCCGAGCTTGGACTATCAATGTCCCGCCATGCTAGCGACTTGGTGCTTACTGAAAGCATTTGTCTTTCGGTTGATTGAATCAGATCAGTTTCCAATCTACCAAACTCAATCGGCTCTTCATCCTTGGCCAATTGAATTTTTAGTCGGTCAGCGGCAATGCTGAGTGCGCCACCATCGGGTTTGCCACTGTCAAGATTCAATTTTCCTTTTGAGCTAATGCTCCCCTCTAATGCATAAAGAGGCACTTTGAAGTCTTGTGTAATTTTATTTAGATTGAGGTCAGCGAAATCCCAGGAGAACTCACCAACCCAATCCTTCCAGTTCCCAGCTTGACCACCAAGGCGATGTGCAAAGTCCGCATTGATTTGGATCTGACCTTTATGCCAAGGCGTATTTGCAATCAAAGTGCCGCGGTGATAGCGTAGCCCGTTGCTCAGATTTAGTTCTTCAATTTCAATCGAAGTATTCAGTTTCTTATTTTGGAGATCTTCCCAAAAGAATTGAGCCTGACTTACTTTGATGGTGTTTTGTGCAAATAGCCAGTTCTCAGCTGAAAAATCATCCGATTTTGCACCGATCGGCATTCCTGCGATAGAGATGACGCCCTTAGCATTTCTTTGGGCATAAATTTGCGCGCCAACAAAATCCAGTTCATGAAAGTAGGGTTCAAGATGGTAGAAAGAAAGCCAACTTAATTCACCACTAATTTTTTGAATTTCCAATAAAGGCTTGGTTTTTGAGGAAGAATTAAAACGTAATCCGGTGATTTCAAAGCTGGGCCGAATGCCTGTCCATGAGACTTGCACATCATCCATCGAGACATCTGCACCAATCCTAGCGCTAATCAGTTTTTCTAAGGCTGGTTTTGATTTCTCAACTTGAGGCCATAGTAAGAAACGAACACCGAGATGTCCCAGTACAAATACTGCCAAAATAAAGCCGCCCAGGATAAGGGCGCGCTGACCCCAGCGTCCGCTTCCACCTGGAGGACGTTTTTGAAGCACGCTCTGGAGGCGAGGTGGGATGAGGTTGCGAAGCATGAGCTCTATTATCCGTCAGCCTCGAGAGGATCGCCAAGAGTCTCCCAAGGCTCGGATTAAGATGAGGGTATGACGAATTTTTCCGCGCAAATGGACTTTTTGAAGGGGCATTCCACTTATGCCCAGCGTTGGCTAAATGCGCAGCCAAAGTGGGAGGGGTGGATAGGCTCCCTGACCCCTCAAAAAATCGATTTAGCATTTATCCAAAATCTCTTGATTCCTTGCGAGGCTGCAATTGCCAACGAGGAGCAAGATGAGTCGCAATTCATGGCGGATTTGCGACTTGCTCGTCAGCGTTTAATGCTGTATCTAGGATTTCGTGATCTCAACGGCCTGGCAGATTTAGATGAGGTAACGCATAGTCTCAGCTCATTTGCCGAGTTGACTGTTTCGCTATCGATTGCTTATATTCGTGGGGATCTTCAAAGACGCTTTGGGCTGCCATGGAGCACTTCTACTAATACTGAAATGCCTTTGATGGTTGTTGGCATGGGCAAGCTTGGGGGGCGGGAGCTCAATCTTTCTTCCGATATTGATCTGATTTTTCTGTATGAGCATGAAGGTGAGACTCAAGGTGGTCCGAAAAGCCTTTCCAACCATGAGTGGTTTACGCGGATGGGCAAGCGCCTCATCAAGTTACTGTCTGAGCATGATGCCAATGGATTTGTATTCCGGGTAGATATGCGTTTACGTCCTAATGGTGATTCAGGCCCATTGGTGTGTAGCCTAGACATGCTGGAAGAATATCTTTTGGTTCAAGGCCGTGAGTGGGAGCGTTATGCCTGGATCAAGGGGAGATTGATCGCACCAATGCCTGACTCACCCTCTTTTGCTGTTTGCGAAAAAGAGCTAGATCAAATTATTCGACCTTTTGTTTATCGTCGACATTTGGATTACGGCGTGATTGCAGCCATTCGAGACTTGCATGCGCAGATTCAACGCGAGGCAGATAAAAGGTCTTCAGGCCACCAAGGCCGTTCCCGCGATATTAAATTGGGTCGTGGTGGGATTCGGGAAATTGAGTTTTTGGCGCAAATGTTTCAGCTCATGCGGGGTGGGACTGATCCCCGTTTTCGTGCTCGACCCACATTAGAGATTTTGAGCTTGATCGAAAAGCGAGGCATCTTGCCTATCGGTGAGGTCCGGGCATTAAAGGATGCGTATGTATATCTGAGGCGCTTAGAGCATCGCATTCAGATTTGGGAGGATCAGCAAACACATTATTTGCCCGATGATGAATCTGCTCGAACACGTCTTGCTCAGAGCATGGGTGGTCCAGATGTGACGGAGACGAGCGCTCAATTTCTGGCTGAGTTAGAAGGACATCAAAACAAGGTCGCCCAACTCTTTGAAAGGGCATTCGTATTAAAAGATAGTGAGCGCTTAGATCTTGCACCTTTATCGATAGATTGGGAGCCAGACGGCCAGTATTTTCCTGAGTCGCTGGCTCGCTGGCAGGCATGGAGTGGCGGCCCAAAGGAAAGGCAGTTACCAGAAAAAAGTCGCCTGATTTTTCACAGTCTGATTCGCAAGGCGGCGGAGAGTGTGCAGGCGGAACAATCTATGCGGGCTAGTGCTGATATTACTTTGCTACGCTTTTTTGATTTGTTGGAAGCCATTGCCAGAAGGAGTGCTTATCTCTCCATCTTGTCGGAGTATCCAAAGGCACTATCCAATGTACTAGCTTTGCTCAAGGCCTCGCAATGGGGTGCGCAATATCTAACGAGGCATCCGCACCTATTGGATCATTTACTCAATCCACGTGCCGAGGCTTTGCTAGTAGAGCACCCAGAGGATTATTGGCGGGAGGTTAAAACTACTTTAAACATGCGCTTAGATGATGTGATGGCCGATGGAGATGGCTCTGAGCAAGCCATGGATATCCTGCGCGTTACACATCACAACGAAACCTTTATTACCTTATTGGCTGATCTTGGTATTGGGGTGGATCAAGCTCTGCCAGTCGAAAAAGTCAGCGATCATCTATCCGCATTAGCTGATTTGATTTTGCAAACGACTTTTGAGCGTGTGTGGCCGTCAGTTGCCAAGAAGTTTGATTTGCCTGAGGATCAACATCTCGCTATAGACGTGCCATTCGCCGTGATTTCTTATGGGAAGCTGGGTGGCAAAGAGTTGGGCTATGCATCTGATCTCGATTTAGTATTTTTGTATCAAGCGCCAGAGTCAGAATACGCCGCACAAGAAATCTATGGCCTCTTAGCGAAGCGCATGATCAACTGGCTGACAACCTACACCTCGACTGGCAGCCTGTTTGAGATTGATACCCGCTTGCGTCCTAACGGGTCAGCTGGATTTTTGGTGACGAATGCAGATGCTTTTAAAAAGTATCAGATGCGAGAGGGTGATAACGCAGCCTGGGTTTGGGAGCATCAGGCTTTAACGAGAGCCAGGTTCTCGGCAGGCAACCCAACGGTAGGTCAATTTTTTGATGGTGTGCGCTTCGAGGTTTTAAGTCAAAAGCGCAATATTGATGTATTGCGTAATGAGATTTTGGAGATGCGCCGTAAGGTGCATGCTGGTCACCCTAATCCGGCCGGCGAGTTTGACTTGAAGCACGATGCAGGCGGAATGGTAGATATTGAATTTATTGTTCAATTCTTAGTTTTGGCCTACTCCCATCAACATCATCAATTGATTGGTAATTTAGGCAATATTGCACTTCTGCGGATGGCTGCAGCAGCTGGCTTGATAGAGCAGTCTGCTGCCCAAGAAGTGGCCGATGCTTACCGCTTGTTCAGATCTCGTCAGCACCGTTTACGCTTGGATGGCGCCGATAAGACGCGTGTGAATATTGATTCTGAGTTAGTTTTGGCAAGCGCCAGAAATGCTGTCCTGAGTTTATGGCAGCAGATTTTTAAAGCACCATCTAATATTTAGTTTTGCTCTAGTAATTCGCGAGCGTGACGACGGGTTGTATCCGTAATAGTGGCGCCACCAAGCATACGCGCAACTTCTTCAACGCGATCCGCTCTCGCTAGTGGGCTGACTTGTGAAAGCGTTTTTTCACCACTTTGAGATTTACTGACCTTGAGGTGATGATTGCCTTGAGCGGCTACTTGAGGCAAGTGGGTGACACACAAAATCTGATGTGATTCACCCAGCTGACGTAATAATGTACCAACGGTTTCGGCAACAGCACCACCAATGCCAGCATCGACTTCATCAAAAATAAGTGTAGGCGTAAATGAGGCTTTGCTGGTGATCACGCTAATGGCGAGACTAATACGCGCTAGCTCTCCGCCGGATGCCACCTTGGCTAAAGAGCGAGGTGTACTGCCTGCATGCCCAGCAACCAAGAACTCAATTTGTTCCAAGCCATTCGAGCCACCTTCACTCAATGGGATTAACGCAATTTCTAATTGGCCGCCAGCCATTGATAAATCTTGCATCGCTGCAGTCACAAGCTTGCCAAGATCGAGGGCTGCCTTACTGCGTTTTTGGGAGAGTTGTTTTGCCAGCTTGAGGTAAGCAGCTTCCTCCTGTTTTACTTTTTCACGCAAGGCTTCAATATTCTGGGAAGCAGTGAGCGCTTCAAGACGGTCAGTAGTCTCCAACAGTAATTGCGGCAGTGCATTGGCCTCGGTACGGTATTTTCTAGCAGCCGTATGTAAAGCTTGCATCCGTTCTTCAACTTGACCTAAGCGTTCGGGATCAAGGTCTAACTTTTGTAGATAGCGATTCAGGCTATGAACAGCCTCATCGATTTGAATTTGTGCAGACTCTAGGGATTGGCTCACTTCAGCTAGCGCAGCATCATGCTGGGCTAAAGCACTCATATTTGAACTGGCTTTGGAGAGGGCGGATTCCACCGAACCATCTGAATCAGATAAAACGTCAATTGCTTCTTGGCAGCCGCTGATAATCTTGGCGCCATTGGCAAGTCGCGCATGCTCAACTTGAATGTGATCCCATTCACCTTCTTGTGGTGAGAGCTCGGTCAACTCTTCAAGCTGCCATTCAAGCCGTTCACGTTCACGCTCAATATCTTGACCAGCATTTTCAGCTTGCGCTAAAAGACGACGCGAGTCGCTGAGAATCTTAAATGCTTGCGCCACTTCAACAGCAGTTGGTAGAAGCCCAGCATGGCGATCTAGCAGCTCACGCTGCGCACCACCCTTGAGTAGTAATTGATGAGCGTGTTGACCATGAATATCAACCAATTGATCACCAGCTTCGCGCAATTGCACGAGAGTTGCGACACTGCCATTAATGAAGGCGCGACTACGACCGTTACTTTCAACGGTTCTTTTAAGGAGCAGACTTTGGCCTGCATCTTCAGTAGGAAAACCTTGATCATCTAACCATTGGTTGAAGTGTTCTACCTGTTGGGAGTCAATGCGGAAGAGGGCGCTGATTTCTGCGCGATTGCTACCCTCCCGAATTTGGCTGCTATCTGCACGTTCACCCAGTACTAGGCCTAGGGCATCGAGCAGGATCGATTTGCCAGCACCCGTTTCACCAGTTAAGACGGTGAAGCCTGCAGAAAAATCCAGTTCGAGTTGATCAACGATGACAAAGTCACGGAGTGCAAGAGTTTGAAGCATGTCTTAGCGTAGCAAAGAACTCGACATCAGAATGTCGATGGGTACTCATTCCAGTGCAGTTTCTCGCGCAAGGTTTTGTAGTCACTATGGTTGCGAGGGTGCAAGAGGGTAATTGTTTTGTTAGATTGACGTACTTCGATTTTGTCGCCTGATTCCAAATTGGTTTGCGATTGCATATCGAAATTCACAATCACTTCGCGACCCTCAACCACTTCAATGCTAGTTACCGCATCCTGAGGTAATACGATTGGACGATTGGAGAGTGAGTGCGGTGCAATCGGCGCCAGCAAGATGCCTGCAACGCGTGGATGCAAAATAGGTCCGCCAGCAGAGAGAGCGTATGCAGTAGAGCCGGTAGGTGTAGAAACAATCAAGCCATCGGAGCGTTGGTTGTACATGAAAGACCCGTTGACTTGTACTGCAAGCTCAACCATTCCGGAGATACCAGAGCGGTTCACAACAACATCATTGAGGGCGAGAGCGCGATTGATGACTTTGCCGTTACGCAGAACCACGGCATCTAATAATGTTCTTGTATCAGCTTCGTATTCGCCCGCAATAATTTTTGGTAGAACGACATGCACATCTCCAATCGGAATGTCCGTCATATAACCAAGACGTCCCATATTGATTCCAACGAGAGGCACGTTACTGCCAGCCAGTTGACGCCCAATGCCAAGCATGGTTCCGTCGCCACCTAAAACTACCGCAAGATCAATCGCCCCGGCAAAATCTCCAACATTCTTGCTGGGGTATCCCTTGAGCTTTAAATGCTCTGCGGTGGAAGTCTCAAAAAATACCTCGCAACCCAGGCCAGAAACGAGCTTAGCGAGGTCGTTTAAGCGGTCCTCTATCCCGTCGGCCTGATATTTGCCGACAAACGCAAGTCGGCTAAATGCCTTTTTGATGGAATTTGAGGATGGGCTTAACATATAACGATTAAACCATAGGCATAAAATCCCTTCCACCATGGATGATCGTTCCCGCGCCTTACTGAAAACCCTCATCGAACGCTATATCGAAGAGGGGCAGCCTATTGGCTCCCGCACGCTATCTCGCTTCTCCGGTTTAGACCTCTCGGCTGCCACCATTCGGAATGTGATGGCCGATTTGGAGGATATGGGTCTGGTAACCAGCCCGCACACCTCGGCTGGGCGTATTCCAACCCCAAGGGGCTATCGCTTGTTTGTGGACACCATGGTGACAGTGCGCCCATTAGAAGAAATAGCTGCTCGGGAGGTTGAAAAAGGACTTTTGCCTGACTCTCCTCAGCGGGTTTTGAGCTCAGCCGCTCAACTTTTATCGAATTTGACCCATTTTGCTGGGGTGGTAATGACACCCAAGCGTGCCCAGGTGTTTAAGCATATTGAATTTCTGCGCTTGGGCGAAGGCAAGATTCTCTTGATTGTGGTGACCCCGGAGGGTGATGTGCAAAACCGGATTTTGCCCACTACTCAGGATTACACCCCGAGTCAGCTGATTGAAGCCGGTAACTTTATTAATGCCCAATTTGCCGGCAAGAGTTTTGAGCACGTGCGAGCCCACCTCAAGTCTGACTTAGACAACTTGCGTAGCGACATTGCTGGTTTGATGGCCTTGGCTTTGCAAAGTGGGGTATCGGACTATGGCATGGGTCAAAGTGAGGTCGTGATGTCCGGCGAGCGCCGCCTGCTCAATGTAGGCGACTTAAGTTCCAACTTAGATAAGCTACGCAAGATGTTTGACATGCTTGAGCAAAAATCTGTATTGATGCAACTCTTGGACGTATCGAGTCATGCAGATGGGATTCAAATATTTATTGGTGGTGAGAGCGATCTTCTTCCTTATGAAGATTTAGCGGTGATTAGTGCGCCATACAGTGTTGACGGTCAGATCGTGGGTACGCTAGGGGTGATTGGCCCAACCCGCATGGCTTACGACAGAGTGATTCCGATTGTTGATATCACTTCTAAATTATTGTCTGGCGCTTTAAGCTCTTAATTACTGGCAAGTCAAATGACATCAACCCAACAATACTTTTAGAGACAAACTGCTTTGAACGAAAATCCACATTTACGCACCACGAAGACGGCAGTACTATTGTTGAACTTAGGCACGCCATCTGCACCGACACCCAAAGCGGTGCGAGCCTACCTCAAAGAATTTCTTTCTGATCCGCGTGTCGTAGAAATTCCGCGGGTGATTTGGTGGTGCATTTTGAATGGCATTATTTTGCCGATTCGGAGTAGCGCCTCTGCCAAAAAATACGCCTCGATTTGGCTGCCAAAATTAGGCTCGCCTTTAATGCACTACTCACGCTTACAAGCCAAAGCACTTGCTGAGAAATTTGCTGATCAGGGTCACATAGTCTTGGTCGATTTAGCGATGCGTTATGGTCAGCCATCCACGACGGAAGCGCTTAAGGCCCTGCAGGATCAAGGGATGGAGCGTTTATTGTTGCTACCTTTGTATCCTCAATATTCTGCAACAACTACCGCTTCGAGTTTTGATGAAGTCTTTAGAGTCTTGGGGACTTGGCGCAATCAGCCGGAGTTGCGTTTAGTAAAGCACTATCACGATAACCCTGCGTACATTGCCGCTTTGCGTGATCAAGTCATGAGCGCATGGGACAAGGATGGTCGACCTGATTTTTCAAAAGGCGATCGCTTGGTGATGTCTTTTCATGGCTTACCAAAACGCAATTTAATGAAGGGTGATCCTTACCATTGTGAATGCCTTAAAACAGGTCGCTTGCTAGGTGAAGCGCTTGGTTTGGATGTCGAGCAATATTTGGTTACTTTTCAGTCTCGCTTTGGAAGAGCGGAGTGGCTCAAACCCTATACTGCCCCCACTATTGAGAAGCTGGCAAAAGAAGGCTGTCAACGGATTGATATTTTCTGCCCAGGGTTTCCAGCAGACTGCTTGGAAACGCTAGAAGAGATTGCGATGGAAGCGCGTGAGATTTTCTTGGAGCATGGTGGAAAAGATTACCGTTACATCCCTTGTTTGAATAGCAATCCAAAATGGATTGATGCCTTAGGCGATATCGCCTATCAACATCTGTTGGGCTGGCCTTTAGGTGTTGAATCAGACGCTGAACTGACTTTGCGCAGCCAACGTGCTCAGGCGGTAAAGTCCTCACTTGAAATTTAATCATCTGCCCCCATATTGCAAAGAAGTAACCATTCTTAAAGAAAAGTGAATTAGTTGCCATGACACAAGAAAACCAAGCTTCCCCCGAAGATCAATCCAAAGAGCAGTTGGATGCCGATCAACAGACTCAGGCCGCCGCTGAGCCAGAGCTCGCCGCCCAAACACCTGAGCAAGTGATTGCCGACTTAAACCAGAAGCTTGCAGAAATGCAAGACAACTACCTGCGTGCAAAAGCTGAGGGCGAGAATATTCGTCGCCGTGCCGTAGAGGATATTTCTAAAGCCCATAAATTTGCCATTGAGGGTTTTGCGGAGAACTTAGTGCCAGTCACGGATAGTTTGTATGCAGCTCTGAATGCAGAAGCTATTGATGCCAAAGCCTTTAAGGAAGGCCTTGAGATCACACTCAAGCAGTTGCTGAGTGCCTTTGAAAAAGGTCGCATGACTGAAATTAACCCTGCGGTAGGCGATAAATTTGACCCCCATCACCATCAAGCAATTGCCTCGGTGCCATCCGAGCAAGACGCCAATACCGTGGTTTCTGTGCTTCAAAGAGGGTATTCGATCTCAGATCGCGTCTTAAGACCCGCTTTAGTAATGGTTAGCGCAGCTAAATAAGACTTTTATAGGCCTTAGAGGGCCCAAAAACGCATAAAAGGGCAGATTTCTGCCTTTTTTGCACTTTTAGCCCTTGAATTCTCCTTTTTAGACCCCATTTATTGGGTATCGATTTATCGCAATCAAACAAACAATTTATTTATTTGGAGCAAATCATGGGAAGAATTATCGGAATTGACTTAGGAACCACGAACTCGTGCGTTTCAGTTATTGAAAACAATACCCCTAAGGTTCTTGAGAACGCTGAAGGCGGTCGTACAACCCCATCCATCATCGCCTATATGGAAGACGGTGAAGTCTTGGTTGGTGCGCCTGCAAAGCGTCAGTCAGTAACAAACCCAAAAAATACCGTTTACGCTGTCAAGCGTTTGATGGGCCGTAAATTTACTGATGCCGAAGTGCAAAAAGATATTGGTCTCATGCCTTACAGCATTATTGCTGCTGACAATGGTGATGCTTGGGTTCAGGCGCGCGATAAGAAAATGGCGCCACAGCAAGTATCCGCAGAGATCTTGCGCAAAATGAAAAAAACCGCAGAAGACTACCTTGGTGAAGAAGTCACCGAGGCGGTGATTACTGTGCCTGCTTATTTCAATGACAGTCAACGTCAAGCAACTAAAGACGCTGGTCGTATTGCTGGTTTGGATGTCAAGCGCATCATCAACGAGCCAACCGCTGCTGCATTGGCATTCGGCTTGGACAAGCAAGACAAGGTAGATCGTAAGATTGCCGTGTATGACTTAGGTGGCGGTACGTTTGACGTATCCATCATTGAGATTGCTAACGTTGATGGTGAGAAACAGTTTGAAGTGCTCTCGACCAACGGTGACACATTCTTAGGCGGTGAAGACTTTGACCAACGCATCATCGACTGGATCATTGCTGAGTTCAAGAAAGAGCAAGGCGTTGATTTGAGCAAAGATGTGTTGGCATTACAGCGCCTGAAAGATGCTGCTGAAAAAGCCAAGATCGAATTGTCATCTGCACAACAAACAGAAATTAATCTGCCTTATGTAACTGCTGATGCCAGCGGCCCTAAGCACTTGAACCTTAAGTTGACCCGCGCTAAGTTGGAGTCTTTGGTTGAAGAGTTAATCATGCGTACTGCTGGTCCTTGCCTCACGGCGATTAAAGACGCTGGTGTAAACGTGGCTGATATTGACGACGTGATTTTGGTCGGCGGTCAAACCCGTATGCCTGCAGTGCAAGACAAAGTAAAAGAAATCTTTGGTAAAGAGCCACGCAAAGACGTTAATCCTGATGAAGCGGTTGCTGTTGGTGCTGCGATTCAAGGTTCTGTGTTGTCTGGCGATCGTAAAGACGTATTGCTCTTGGACGTTACCCCATTGTCATTGGGTATCGAAACCTTGGGTGGCGTTATGACCAAGATGATTCCGAAGAACACCACGATTCCTACTAAGCATTCACAGGTCTATTCCACTGCGGAAGATAACCAACCTGCTGTGACGATTAAGTGCTTCCAAGGTGAGCGTGAATTGGCTGCAGCAAACAAGTTACTTGGTGAATTCAACTTAGAAGGTATTGCTCCAGCACAACGGGGCATGCCCCAAATTGAAGTGACGTTTGATATTGATGCTAACGGTATTTTGCATGTCACTGCAAAAGACAAAACCACTGGCAAAGAAAACAAGATCACCATCAAGGCTAACTCTGGTTTGACCGAAGAAGAAATTCAACGCATGGTTAAAGATGCTGAAGCCAATGCTGCTGAAGATAAGAAAGTGCTCGAGTTGGTAACCGCTCGTAACACTGCGGATGCTTTGGCTCACTCTACCAAGAAGGCTTTGGAAGAGCATGGCGCAGGTCTAGAAGCTGCTGAAAAAGAAGCGATTGAAGCTGCCTTGAAAGAGTTGGACGAAGCCATCAAAGGTAGCGATAAAGCTGTGATTGAAGCTAAGACCGAAGCTTTGGGTAAGGCAAGTCAGAAGCTGGGTGAAAAAGCCATGGCTGCTGAACAAGCTAAAGCCGCTGCTGCTGCCCCGGGTGCAGCTCCAGGCGGTGCACAAGCTGCTGCCCCTGATGCTGATGTGGTTGACGCCGACTTTAAAGAGGTTGACGACAAGAAGTAATCGGAGTCATTTACATTTGTTTTTTTGAAGTAACTAAATAACAAGTCGGCCTCGTGCCGACTTGTGTCATTCAGGTTGTTGAGAGGAAGAGTTGTGCCGAAAAGTAAACGCGATTATTACGAAGTACTTGGTGTAGCAAAGGGCGCGAGCGATGCAGAGCTAAAAACAGCCTATCGCAAATTAGCAATGAAGCATCACCCTGATCGCAATCCGGATAGCAAAACAGCTGAAGGGCAGTTTAAAGAAGTTAAAGAGGCATATGAGACCCTGACGGATCCTAATAAACGTGCTGCCTATGATCAATATGGTCATGCTGGTGTAGACCCTTCGAGTGGTTTTGGCGGGGGTGGTTTTGGCGGTGGCGGAGGTTTTGCTGATGCCTTCGGTGATATTTTTGGCGACATCTTTGGTCAAGGCGGCGGTCGTCATGCTGGGCCTCAGGTTTATAAGGGTGCCGATTTACGCTACAACATGGATATCACGCTTGAACAAGCGGCTGAGGGTTACACCACTCAAATACGTGTACCAAGTTGGAGTAGTTGCAAGCCGTGCCATGGCTCTGGCGCCGAGCCTGGTAGCAAGGCCGAAAAGTGTTCAACCTGCGATGGCCATGGTCAAGTCAGGGTTCAACAAGGCTTCTTCTCCATGCAACAAACTTGCCCTAAGTGCCGCGGCACTGGTGAGTACATTCCGAAACCGTGCAAGACTTGTCATGGCAGCGGTAAGCACAAAGAACAAAAAACACTCGAGATTAAAATTCCCGCAGGAATTGATGATGGTATGCGTGTGCGCTCCGTCGGCAATGGCGAGCCCGGGATCAACGGCGGCCCCTCCGGAGATCTTTATGTTGAAGTCAGGGTCAAACCTCACAAGGTTTTTGAGCGCGACGGTAGCGATCTGCATGTGCAGATGCCGATCTCCTTTGCAACCGCCACTATTGGCGGCGAAATTGAAGTGCCAACTCTTTCTGGACGTGTTGAGTTCCCGATTCCGGAAGGTACTCAAACTGGCAAGACATTCCGCTTGCGTAGCAAAGGAATTAAGGGCTTACGCTCATCCCTCATTGGGGATCTATTTGTTCATGTGATGGTGGAGACGCCAGTAAAACTCACGGACGAACAAAAAGGACTACTCAAGAAATTTGATGACAGCCTAAAGTCAGGTGGCGATAAACATAACCCCCATCAAAAGGGTTGGTTCGACGGCGTGAAGAGTTTCTTTAGTTAATTAACCAGCAAAGCCGTGTTCGGTGCCGGGAAATTTTCCGGACTTGACTTCTCGAACATAGGCTTTGACTGCAGCCTCAATAGAGGCATGACCATCCATAAAGTTTTTCACAAACTTCGGTGGTTTTCCTGGGCTGATGCCCAACATATCCTGCAACACTAAAACTTGCCCAGAGCAATCTGGACCCGCTCCAATTCCAATGGTGGGAATAGTGAGTGATTTGGTAATTGCTGCGCCTAATGAAGAGGGGATAGCTTCAAGCACCAGCATTTGTGCGCCAGCTTCTTCACAGGCTAAGGCTTGTTCGCGCATCAGGCTTGCAGCATCTTTTGATTTACCCTGAACTTTATAGCCACCCAAAACATGAACAGACTGAGGCAATAATCCGAGGTGGGCACACACTGGAACGCTGCGCTCTACCAAATATCGAATGATGTCAGTTTGCCAGTCGCCACCACCTTCAAGCTTCACCATATCTGCGCCAGCGCGCATGAGTTCAGCAGCAGAGTCTAGAGCTTGGACCGGATCGCCATAACTAGCAAAGGGTAAGTCGGCAATGATGAATGCATGGGTGTTCGCACGAACGACACATTCTGTGTGATAGGCCACTTGCTCAACCGTAACAGGGGTAGTGCTGGAATGACCTTGAATCACGTTACCCAGTGAGTCACCAATCAGAATCGTTTCAACACCGCAACGATTTAATAGCGCTGACATGGTTGAGTCATAAGCCGTCAACATTGAAATTTTCTCTCCATCAGCATGCATGGAAAGAAGATTGGAAATAGTAATTGGCTTATCGCCCTGTAAGTAACCCATGGCGAGAGTTTAATGAATTAATGCGCTGTGTGGCTAGAAACGGCTTTTTCCCCACAATTACAGTTGCGGCAGGGTAGCTTTTCAATTCTTTGGTGAGCTACTTGGGGTAAATAGGTCTTCAGTACGCCAAAATTGGGCAGGAAGAAATCGGGTGCAATCTCTAGGAGCGGCAGCAGGACAAATGAGCGCTCAATGATGCGGGGGTGAGGCAAAGTCAACTCGGTATCGTCTTGAGAAACCCCCTCGAATGACAGAATATCTAGATCTAAAGTGCGCGGGGCATTCGTATAAGGACGTTCCCGACCAAATTCTTGCTCAACAGCCTGACAGATATGCAAAAGGCCGTAGGGACTCAGTTCAGTCTCAATTTCAATAACGGCATTGATATAGTCACCACCTAGAGCTTCTACGGGCGCGCTTTGATAAAAACAGCTTTTGGCTAGGATGCTAAGTTCTCGGCGTTGGGCAAGGCAAACGATCGCATCAGTAATGAGCTGACGTGTGTCGCCGATGTTGCCGCCAAATCCAATAAACGCCCGAGCCATACAATTCCCAAACAAGATATAAAACTACTTTACTGAAATTTCCTCAATCTTGCTTAGCTTGCGTCAGCTTCAGTGGGTGTGGCTGACTTAGGCTTTCTGCGACGACGTCTTTTGGCTGGGGAATTGGCGCTACTATTGCCAGATTCATTCTTAGCGGATGCCATCAAAGCCTCTTGTCCAGAAGGCTCTGCAGCAATAAAGCTTGTCCACCATTCACCTAAAGCAGGATTTTGTTCGCCAGTAGCACAACGAAGCAACATGAAGTCATAACCCGCTCTAAAGCGAGGGGATTCAATGAGGCGATAAGGGTAGCGACCAACCCGCTTTTCAAAACGAGGTTGCATGGACCAAATTTCTCGCATATCACTCTCAAAGCGGCGCTGAATCGTCATGCCACTGCTTTGGGTGGCAATCGTATCGTCCATCGCATCATGCAGCGCTGGAATATTAGACATGCCTTTAGAAATGTTCTGCTTCCAGTTTTTCAAAAGATCAGGCCAGAGCAAGGTTGCAAAGAGGAAGCCGGCCGAAACACTTTTGCCAGATTGGATGCGTTCGTCAGTATTGGCGAGCGCTAAGCGAACAAAATCTTGAGCCCCTTTAGAGTCTGCTTTCGTATCGAGGATGTGATCGAGCAGAGGGAGCAGGCCGTGGTGTAATCCAGCATCGCGCAATCCCTGAATGGCCGCCCAAGAATACCCAGACATTAATAGTTTGAGGATTTCATCAAAGAGTCGAGCTGCAGGCACATCGTGAATTAAATTACCAAGCTTGGCAATGGGTGCGCGTGTTGCAGCATCTAAAGTAAACCCTGTTTTGGCGGCAAAGCGAATCGCTCGCAACATCCGAATGGGGTCTTCGCGATACCGTTTCGCGGGGTCGCCAATCATGCGTAAAGTTTTCTTTTGCATGTCCGCCATGCCACCGTGATAGTCAAGCACTGTCTCGGTAGATGGGTCGTAGTACATGGCGTTAATGCTGAAATCGCGTCGTGCAGCATCTTCATGCTGCGAGCCCCAAACGTTATCGCGCAGAATACGACCACTCTCAGCCACATGGTCTCCAGCATTATCCAGCAAGGCTCTAAAGGTCGATACTTCAATAATCTCGGGTGCACCTTTACCAAAAAAAGTGACGTGCACAATCTGAAAACGACGACCAATGAGGCGCGCTTTGCGAAAGAGTTTTTGCACTTGGTCCGGAGTGGCGTTGGTTGCTACATCGAAATCTTTTGGCCCAATGCCTAGAGCCAAATCACGTACTGCACCACCTACGATGAAAGCTTCATAGCCAGCTTGCTGGAGCGTATCTGTCACTTTGACTGCGTTTTTAGACAGCAGATGCGGATCAATGCGATGGGTTTTTTTAGGGACGCGCTTCGGTGCGCCTGTGTGGTTGGCTTGCGTATGTCGATCCATAGGATCACGACGCAAGATGCGCTTGATGAATTTAGTAATCATGCAAACAATTCAAGAATAGGCCAATTGCGTTTGGCTGCTTCGCTACGAAGATGTTTATCTGGATTGGTGGCAACAGGATTACTAACCTTTTCTAAAAGCGGTAAATCATTCATTGAATCCGAGTAAAAATAACTGCGCGGCAATTGGTCTAAAGCAAGGTTCTGACTCGCTAACCAATCATGCACCCTTTGGATCTTACCTTCACGAAAGTTTGGAATGCCTTTTACTTCACCCGTGAAGTTCGCTAAGGGATTATCTCCTGTAGTCGCAGGTTCAGTGGCAATTAGGTGTTCGATGCCAAAGCGCTCTACGATCGGGCGAGTGACAAAGCTATTGGTAGCAGTGACCACACAGCAGAGATCTCCAGCATCTTGATGCCGTTTAACGAGGTCCAGGGCTTGTTGGCGTAATTGGCCGTGGATGACTTCATTCATAAAGGCATCGTGCCATTCTTTCAGTTGGGCGCGTGAATGCTCTGAGAGTGGCTTTAAGGCAAAGCGCAGGAATGCATGGATATCGAGCTTGCCCTCTTTGTAATCTTGATAAAAGTGCTCGTTTTGTTCTGCGTAATATTGGCTATCAACTACCCCAATGCGGGCCAAGAATTGCCCCCATTCGTAATCACTATCACATGGTAGGAGGGTGTTATCTAGGTCGAAGAGAGCAAGTTGAGTCATTAAATATTTTTATTTGGGCTGTAAGAGCTCGCGCACTAGTGGCAAGGTTACGGCACGTTTTGTTTCTAGAGAATAAGAATCTAAAGCATCCATTAAGGCCATTAAATTTGGCATGTCACGATAAAAGCGATTTAACAACCAAGGCAGTACGTCTGGTGATAACACGAGACCGCGCGCCTGGGCTGCCTGTTCTAAGGCTTGTATTTTCTCATCATCGTCTAAAAGATGGGTTTGGAAGATCATGCCCCATCCAAGGCGTGTGCGTAGGTCTTCGCGGAGTTCCAGGTTAGCTGGCGCTGCTTTACCGGCCATAAAGATATGAATAGCCTTACTTGCTTGAACGCCATTGAGAATCCGAAACAAGGCGGCAACCAGACGCTCGTCTAAACGGTCTACATCATCCACGGTAATGACAGAGGGTGTATCGAGTTCTTCCAAGGAGCCCATCTTTTCTTCGAGTCGTACCCAGGAGATCGGTTCACTTGGACTCAAGGGGAAGCACTCAATACCAAATTGCTCTGCTGCATTACCTAGTGCTGTCAGCAGGTGGCTGCGTCCGGAGCCTTCTGGCCCCCACCAGTAAATCCAGCGCTCATTTAAAGGATTTTCTGCGGCGCCATTATTTTTTTTGCTTGCCCAACGATTGACTAAGTTACGCAAACTAGAAATCAGCGCTAGATCCTCGCCTGGCAAAAAATTATCGAGAGTGGCTTTGGGGGTGTGGCTGATATCAAGTGCAAATTGTCTCGGCAGCGGAGTCTTATTCATTACTACTAAGCCTACTTTTGATACCAAGCGCTTTGGGTATAGCGTGACCAGGTGTATTTCATGAGGACTAGGCTGACTGCGCTAATTGGCAGAGCGAGCAGTACGCCAAAGAAGCCGAATAATTTACCGAACAATAACAAGGCAAACAGAACAGCCACGGGATGCAAGCCAATACGCTCACCAACTAAGCGGGGCGTGAGAAAGAAGCCCTCAAGAAATTGTCCAATGCCGTATACGACCAGCACGCCAATCACTGCACCGCCCGGACCAAATTGTAAAAGTGCAGACAGGACTGCCAAGGTAAGGCCTAGCGCAATGCCAATGTAGGGAATCACAATCATGAGTGCTGTGAATACACCCAAGGCAACCGCCCCTTTGATGCCAATGAAGCTTAAGCCAATGCTATAGAAAATAGACATAATGGAAATAACAATGAGCATTCCCCTGAGATATTGAGACAGCAAGCCATCGGTATGCATCGCGAGGTGATGTACGGTCTCTTGTGCGCGCTGGGGCACTATTTGTTTGAGTAATGCAAAGAAGTGATCCCAATCTATCAGCAGATAGAACATCACAAACAGAATTAAGACCGCATTGACAAAGCCAGCGATCACAGAACTTCCAGACATCAGCACTGTGTCAAGGGTCGTGCTCATGAGTGCATCGGCGTTATCGTTGATGTGCTCGGTGATTTTTTGGGTGACATTGGCCTTCAGATCCATCCAATCAACATTGATATGAAATTCAATGAGTTTTGGGCCTAACCAAGCTTGGGTATTTTGAATCCAGGTTGGTAACTGCGTCTTGATCAGGGGAATCTCGTTTTTAAGCAGGCCGATAAACAGGGCTAGGATGAAAAAAACCAGCCCGAGGCCAATAATCATGGCAATCGCAGCTGCCACAGTGCGGGGGATCTTTTTCCCCTCAAGCCATAGGCAAACTGGGCGCAGGGCATACGCCAGAATGAATGCGGTGAGAAAAGGGGTAAAAATTTCAGCCATCGTGCATGAATCCTCTAGAATTCAATGATTCTACTGATCAAGTAGCGTTTTTACTAATCTTCGACCTCTGCCATGACCTCATCTACTCATTCTTCCTCAAAAGGCCTTTCCTACCGCGACGCAGGTGTCGATATTGATGCTGGGGATGATTTAGTTGATCGTATTAAGCCTTTGGCCAAAAAGACCATGCGCGAGGGTGTTTTGGCAGGTATCGGCGGTTTCGGAGCTCTTTTTGAGGTGCCCAAGCGCTACAAAGAACCAGTATTGGTTTCGGGTACCGATGGCGTTGGCACCAAGTTGCGCTTAGCTTTTGAATGGAATCGCCATGACACCATCGGTCAAGACCTGGTGGCGATGAGCGTCAACGATATTTTGGTGCAGGGTGCAGAGCCCCTCTTTTTCTTAGATTATTTTGCTTGCGGCAAGCTTAGCGTTGATACGGCAACTACCGTAGTGGCTGGTATTGCTCATGGTTGCGAATTATCTGGCTGCGCCCTCATCGGTGGTGAAACTGCTGAAATGCCTGGTATGTATCCCCCAGGTGAATATGACCTAGCTGGTTTTGCGGTGGGCGCGGTTGAGAAATCTAAAATTATTACTGGTGCAACGATTGCCCCGGGCGATGTGGTCTTGGCGATCGCTTCCAGTGGCGCTCATTCCAATGGCTATTCTTTAGTGCGCAAAATTATTGAACGCGCTGGCGCAAAACCAAGTGATGATTTAGGTGGTCGCTCATTGGGTGATGTAGTGATGGCGCCGACAGAAATTTATGTGAAGCCACTATTGAAGTTGATTTCAGAAATCAACGTTAAGGGCATGGCGCACATTACTGGCGGTGGTCTAGTAGATAACGTGCCGCGCGTACTCCCAGAAAATACTCAAGCAGTTTTACATCGCGATAGCTGGCAAATGCCAGAGCTCTTCCGTTGGTTGCAAATGAAGGGTGGCGTTGCCGATGCGGAGATGGTGCGTGTCTTTAATTGCGGTATTGGTATGGTGGTGATTGTTTCTGCTGATCAAGCAGAAGCCGCTATTAAGTCACTCAATAGCCAAGGCTTAACAGCGTGGACTGTTGGTGATGTGGTTGAACGACCTAAAGACGCTCCGCAAACTATCGTGATCTAAGCTGATTGAATTAAAGTTTGCTTGCAGTAGTCCAGAGCTGCCTTTAACTCTGCTGGGTTAAAGGGGTCAAAAGTATTTCTACCGGCAATCGCTCTTAACCAAGTTAACTGCCTTTTGCCGAGCTGTCTTGTGGCCGCCAAAGCTTTGTAGCGCATCTGCTCCCAATCGGACTGGCCATCTAGATATTCCCAAATTTGTCGATATCCTACCGAGCGAATCGCTGGTAGATCGGGATGCAGGGCAGTGTTAGTGCGAAGCTTTTCCACTTCTTGAATCAATCCACCATTGAGCATTTCATCAAAGCGTTTTTCTAGATTGGCATGTAGTCTGCTGCGATCGCTAGGCTCAAGCGAGACCAAATTAATCCAATCGGGAATGGCGGAGCCTTCTCGGCCGTCTTCACTGGGTGAGTCTGCTAATAACTCAGACATGGGCTTTCCAGTAATTTCATACACCTCAAGGGCGCGTTGCACCCTTTGAGAATCATTGGGCATTAACCGTGCCGCCGTGATCGGATCAAGCTTCATTAATTCTGCGTGCATCGCTGGCCAGCCAAGCGCTTTGCCTCGCTCGTCTAGGCGTACGCGGATATCTGCATCAGCTGGTGGCAAAGAAGATAGGCCATGTGCCCATGCACGCCAATACAACATCGTGCCACCGACAACCACAGGAATATTGCCGCGTGCGCGTATTTCTTCACAGAGCCGCTTGGCATCGTTGGCAAACTTTGCTGCTGAATAAACCTCTGTTGGATCCAGAATATCAATGAGATGGTGAATCACTGCAGCTTGCTCTGCTTGAGTAGGTTTAGCGCTACCAATATCCAAACCACGATAGACCAAAGCAGAGTCCATGCTGATGAGTTCGATCGTCAAGCCAAGCGATTGCGCATGCTCTGCGAGAGCCATGGCCAGATGGGTTTTGCCTGCGCCTGTAGGGCCCACGATACAGAGGACGGGTTTGCTAATAGGCACATGCTGACGCTGAATGTAGGGTTCAGTTTGCATGCTGTGATTATATGAGCCTGTTAATATCCGCTTCAAGCTAATCGTTGGAGTGCAAGTTGATTGATACCCTTTTGCAAATAAGTGACTTATTGCTGCATATTGACCGCCATCTTGATGTGGTGATTCAGCAATACGGCTACTGGGCGTATGGTTTGTTGTTTGCAATTATTTTTGCAGAGACGGGTTTAGTGGTTGCGCCATTTTTGCCTGGCGACTCATTGCTCTTTATTGCGGGCGCCTATTGCGCTACGGAACACTTTAATCTTTGGACCTTGTGTTTTGGTTTACTAGTTGCAGCTGTTGCTGGTAATACCGTGAACTATTTTATTGGGCGCTGGATTGGCCATCGCGTGTTTAGCAGTGAGTCACGTTGGATCGATCAAGCTGCTTTGCGAAAGACCCATTCTTTTTATGAGAAGCATGGTGGTAAGACCATCATCTTGGCGCGCTTCCTGCCGATTATTCGAACCTTTGCGCCATTTGTTGCTGGCGTTTCAGAAATGAACTTTTCTCGCTTCCAGTTATTTAATATTACTGGCGCTGCATTGTGGGTATTTGGCTTAGTAGTGGCTGGCTACTTCTTTGGAAATATTCCGATTATTCGGGAGAACCTCAACATCATTGTTTTGGTAGGTATTGGCGCTGCTGCTGTACCTATTGTGCTGGCGGCACTATACAAATTATTTCAGCGTAAGAAAAAATAACTGCAAAAATAAGTAGTGGAAAAGGATGTCAACAAAACTGCAGATAGAATTTAGTGCAGTTTTGTTTGGCCTTCGAGCGTAGCAATGTGCTCACGAATATCACTGGCATCTTCTGCGCCAGGGACTTCCTCGAGATAGCGCTGCATATCTGCCAGTGCAGGACGTAGATACTCTAGCTGTGCAAAGATCAGGCCGCGATCACGAATCTCTTCTACGGAGTCTGGCAAGAGAATGACGAGTCGCTCTTGAACCCCAAGCAGTCGCTCCCAACGCTCATGCTCTGAGTAAATCATTTTGAGATTTCTGAGGAAGCGAGAAAGAATTTCTCGTGGGCTGGAGGCGCGCAAGAATAAATTCAATGGCAGGCTGAGCTCACCACGATAGCCCTTGGCATCAAGGTAAGGATCGAGCATCTCTTGTAATTGATGCTTAGAGAGTGAATCACCAGTCAGCGGATCCATGATGATTTCGCCTTGCTGCAAAGAGATACGCATCATGAAATGATTGGGGAAGGACACCCCC
>Ga0364859_10110_pt1 | contig 57931 bp, 47 predicted proteins | sample ExccelAu500001D3_FD_206911 | JGI IMG/M metagenome (GOLD analysis project Ga0364859, IMG submission 206911) | Enriched cells from Trout Bog Lake Hypolimnion, Wisconsin, USA - BchlTB.Aug20.5000.01 .D3 | ecosystem: Environmental > Aquatic > Freshwater > Lake > Hypolimnion/Profundal zone | place: USA... | reverse complement strand
CAGTGCTGTTCTTTTTGCTGCGAGGCAGCTCCTCCGCTTCGGAGGGTGGGAGGTTGCGAAGCGCAAAAAGAATTGCACCAGGCTTAAGTTAATGACATCCAGCTAAAGCAGACGGCAATAAGCAGGGTTAAATTAACCTTTAACCTGAGAATATTGCGGGACAGAAGAGGTGAAAAAAAACTATAAAATTCTTTTTGCGGCCGAGGCAAATATTTTGTTTGTAATTAAATTTGATTACCTTTATTGGGCAAAAGCCCCCGGTATTTTTGCCTGCAAAGCGCGGTTAAGCGATGGCCTTCGGGCCGCACGTGGCATTGGCCATTTCGTCATCAGCAAAATTTAGTTCGGGGACGTTGGATGTAGCGGTTGTTCTTTGATTTATTGTTATCCGGAGGTTCAGTTTGTTTGAAAGAAGGGAATCGCAAAAGCAAGAAAATATGTGATTTTATGTGAAAACATGTGATTTTTTCATCCGACCATGGTTTGCGGAGGGTAGACTATGTCGGGAAAAAGGCGGCACCATGAAAAAATTTGAAAACCTCAATTTTATGGACATTTATGGTCATTTATGGACATTTGGGCGGTTCAAATGTCCATAAATGTCCGCCGATGGACATTTGGGAGGGCTCAAATGTCCATGAATGTCCATGTCATGGACATGGTTAATGACCTGACGGGTGATGTGTAAAGTGGCAATTGAGATCAGGGCATGAACGTTTGATGGGAAGGTGAATACCGGCCGTTGAAAAAAACCATAACAAACCATAACATTTCATAACAAAGCATAACATTCCATAACAAAATGACCTGCTCTGTTAGGGCATTTTGAATAGGAGGATAGATTAAAAGACATCAAAACTTTCCACTTGACAATCAGGCGGGGTCTGTTAACTTCGCAGCATGTTAAAATCAATGACCGGCTTCGGGAAGGCAAGTGGTAAAATAGATGAACGGACCCTGAACGTCGAAATCAAATCGCTGAACAGCCAGAAAGGACTAGACCTCAGTGTTAAGTTCCCCAGCAAGTACCGCGAGTATGAGCATGCCTTACGCAGCAAAACTGCCAACATATTGCAACGGGGTAAGATCGATATTTTCATTACCCTTGAAAACAATACAGCCAGCAGCGAGTTGTTTTTGAACAAGCAACTTATTAAGAGCTACTTTGAGGAGTTCAAACAGATAGCCACTGAGATAGGGGCCTCCACCGAAAACCTGTTGCCAACCATTCTTAAAATGCCTGATGTAATTGGTGAGAGTCATGAAGTACCGGGTGAGGATGAGTTGAAGAAAATAGAAGATATTCTTGGCAAGGCGATTCAGGAAGTAGAGTCTTTCAGAATTACCGAGGGCAAATCGTTGCAGACCGAAATGCATTTGCGCATTAAGAATATCGAGGCTTTATCGATAGAACTAAAAACGGAAGATGGTCGCCGCACAACTGATGTAAGAGAGCGATTAAAAAATAACCTGGAGAATTTTATTCCGAAGGATAAAATTGACCAGAACCGTTTTGAACAAGAGGTTATTTATTATATCGAGAAACTGGATATTACTGAAGAGTTGACGCGGTTAAAATCGCACTGCGCGTATTTTACCAGCATTATTGATGACAAGGAAGAACTGAAAGGCCGCAAACTTAATTTTATTGCGCAGGAGATAGGCCGCGAAATAAATACAGTGGGCTCTAAAGCCAACGATGCCATTATGCAGAAGATAGTAGTGAACATGAAAGACGAACTGGAAAAGATTAAAGAACAAACGAACAATATATTGTAGTATGTCGCACAACATAACAAGGGTGCTGATTCCACCCAAAAAGGTCGTAGTAATTACAGCGCCATCAGGAGCAGGTAAATCATCAATAGTACGCAAGTTGCTGGTGCAGCGCCATAACCTTGCTTTTTCTATTTCGTGCACCACGCGCGATAAAAGAGAAGGTGAAGTAGATGGAAAGGATTACTACTTCATCAGCAATGATGATTTTAAACGCAAAGTACAGAACAATGAATTTGTGGAGTACGAAGAAGTATACCCCGGCAAATTTTACGGCACTCTGAAAACCGAAGTTGAAAAGATATGGGCACAGCGCAAAGTGGCCGTTTTTGATATCGACGTAAAAGGAGCAGAGGCTTTGAAAAAGCAATATGGCCAGGATGCGCTCACTATTTTCATCCAGCCGCCATCCAAAGAGTCGCTGATAAACAGGTTGAAGAACAGGGCATCGGAAGATGATAAGAGCCTGAAAGCGAGGATAAAACGCTCAGAAGAAGAACTGGCTTATGCACCCAAATTCGATAAAATAGTGCTGAACCGCGATTTTGACACCGCCTATATGCGGGTCAAGAATCATGTTACTTCGTTCTTGGCACCACAAACCGAACATGTACATTGATCCTGTTATAGATCAGGTACGGCTATGTTATAAATCACAATTTTAAGGCTTGCTTAAAACGAGGTTTGTTTTTTCAAATAAAGCGAGCTAAATTCAAATTACAAATGCAGACACTTACAACATCGGGGGTTGAAGTAAAGGTGGAGATTTTTTACCAGGAGGAGTATTCTAAACCTATGGTGAATGAGTTTGTATATTCCTATCGTATCACTTTGTTCAATCATAACAGTTTCGCGGTTCAATTGCTTCGTCGCGTTTGGATCATTACCGATGCCAACTCGGATGTAAGAACCGTTGAAGGAGAGGGCGTGGTCGGTCGTCAGCCTGTTTTATACCCTGGCGATTCATATCAATATGTTTCGAGTTGCAACCTTACCTCACCTATTGGTAAAATGGAAGGCATTTACATTTTCGATAATAAAGTTACAGGTAAGGAATTTGAAGTAAAGATACCCATGTTCAGACTGGTAGCTCCTGTTATCCTGAACTAGTTCAGCAATTCTCTGTGCCTGTCGTATGGCATAAATACGAAACTCATAGTGCCTTCTTCTGCTACAAAAACACACATAAACTGCTCAGGGTTTTTGTAAGTTCTGATGAAGTCGTCGACCTTGTCTAAGGCCACTATTTTTTTGTTCACGAATTCTTCGAGGTGCGAAACACTGAAGTTCCAGGTAATGTCAAAGTCGTTGCGTGTAATGAGCGGCAGGCCCAGGTCGAAATCATTCTCACCCCGGGTAGCTATAAAAATAGGATACTTCGACACACTGCCTTTGATCATGCCTTTGGATATCTGCCGGATATAATCGCGGCACACATCCAGGTCATCATGAAGTGATTTATATATTTCCTCGTCTAACGTCATCAGACTTCAAACATGAAATTTTTTTTTGAAAAATCTAAATTGAATTTTTAAGGCAGGTCAATTTCCCAAACGCCCCGGCCAAAAGTCGAAACCCTGAGTTTATGGATGGTATAGTTAATTTCCATGTCGCTCACAAAAACGTGAGGCAATCCTGTTCCGAATTTTTCCCAGGACCCGTTACCTTTTTTGTGGTAAACGCCGTTCCAGGTTCCGGCAAAAAGCTCGTCGTTGCTGCCTTTTACGTAAACCAGTTTGGTAACCGGGTAATCAGGAAGGCCGGCATCATCTTTTGTCCAGTTGGTGCCGTTATCGTCGGTTTTATAAACCTTAAACGAAGGGTCGTCGAGGTCGGTATAGGTGTAACCCAACCAGAATTTATCGGTGCTTTTATCGCTGATGGCAATGGTGCTGATAAAATGCCTGCTGTTTACCTGGAAGTTTTTTTGACCGTCGCCGGTTTCAATGGCGGGCACATTGATAACGGTCCAGCCATCCGGACCCACCGGTCCGGAGCAACTGCCTTCGCAATCGCTGCCACCGGTAACTGATTTAAAAAGGAACGAAGTGCAAGAGCCCGGGTAGGCATTGTAAGAAGTAAAAATGACATCGGGATTTGAAGGAGCAATTTCGAGGTCATAAAGCACCTGCCCGTTGGGATTGAGGAACAGTCCCTTCTTGCTAAAGTCGGACACGCGACACCAGGTTTTGGCGCTATCAGTAGATTTATAAACATCGCGGCGGGTGTAGTAATAAATGTTGGGGTGAACCGGGTCTTCCGCAAATGCTATCGGGCCGCCCTGGTTGCAGACGTTGCAAAGCTGTAGCGCAATTTTTTCGGAAGTGTTGTGAAAGAAGGTGGAGTTGTGAGTGGTAAAAAAGTTCTTTTCATTACTGTTATCTATCAGTTGTCCGTAGTAGCCGTCACCGCTGCCCGGTATCTTGGTCCATTCTTTTCCGTCCCAGATATCGGCGCCAACATCCTGCATGCCGATGATGATCTTGTGAGGGTTTGTAAAGGAGGTGCCCATGTCGATTACCTGGCCCAGGCAAAGCCCGTTATTGCGTTCTTCGGTTTTTTTATCGTTGAACGAATATTTAAAAATACCCCCGTCGGTACCGGCCAGTATATCGGCAGTGCCTGGAATGTTTTTGATGGCGTGAATATCAGCGTGGCCCGGTTGGTTATAGTCCATTACCTGTTTCCAGGTTTTGCCGTAATCAAGGCTCATGCTTACGGTGGCACTTCCGGCATAGATGATATTGGGCTGGCCGGGAACAGAGGCCATTTTGAGCCGGATGCCATCGGGTACCGGAAACGAAGGAGAACCTTTGCGGGTCCAGGTTTGACCGTTGAAGTAGAAGATGTTGTAATCGGTTTTGTGTTTATAGGCACCACAGGTATCGCCTTTAATAAATGCAGCCACATACATCACTTCACTGCCGGAATCGGAGTTCAGCTCCATGTTCATGGTCAGCGTTTTGAGGCAATCTCTGGAGGTTCCAAACAGGTCTTCCCTGCTGTGGGTGATGGTTTTAAACGAACCTTTTTTGCCGCCTTTCACCGAGCGGTAAATATCGGTTCCGCCGGCGTAGATGATGTGGTCGGGGTCGGTCTTGCTGAATTCAACAGAGAAAATGGCAGAGCCACGAGATTCGACATCACCGGTAGGATTAAGGTCTTCCCCTTTTAAAACGAGTTTCCAGCTGGCGCCTCCGTCCTGCGTTTGATAGAGCCCGTCGGAAGTAGCGACAAACAGGATGGCGGGATTAGTGGGATGAGCAACAATGCGCGAAATGACCTTTTTGTTGATGAGCTGAAACCCGTATTTTTTGTTGAACGAAGTGACCGGTTTAAAATTCCGGCCCCCGTTAACCGAAACATACAGGCCGGTGCTAAAGGGTTCGAAAATGTGCATCGCTTCACCGGTAGCTCCCGGGTGGCCGGATGCCACCCATAAGGTTTTTACGGAGCCTTTTTTGGTGATGGCAATGTCGGATACGCTGGCAAACTCCATAGTCTCATCCAGATCAATATTGCTGTTACTCCAGTTCTTTCCGCTGTCCTGGGATTTCCAGAGACCGCCAAACGGAGCGCCGGCATAAACAATGTTCTGCGAGTCGGGGTCGAAAAAGATGCAATGCACCTGGCCGGTTCCGCTTTGAGCGGCCACATGGTTGCCATAGGTATCTGAGCCACAGGGGCCAAGGTTAACCCATTGTTGCCCTGAAGCAGCATTTACAAAGGCAGCAAAAAAACAGATCAATAAAGCCTGTCGCATTTTTTCTGAACAATTGTATTCATTATAAATATCATAACAAATCAGCGTTCTATGGCCTTTTCAATTCCAGCCTCACCACATTTTCAATATGCGTTGTATGAGGGAACATATCTACCGGTTGCACCCGCTTTACTTCATACTTTTCATCCAGTAACTGCAGGTCGCGCGCCTGGGTGGCAGGGTTGCAACTTACGTAAACAATTTTTGGCGCCTCAAGTTGTAGCAGGGTCTTTACTACATCCTCATGCATACCCGCGCGCGGAGGGTCCGTAATGACCACATCGGGGCGACCATTGGTGGCAATGAATTCGTCCTTCAAAACCATGCGAACGTCGCCGGCATAGAAGGAGCAATTGGTTACTTTGTTCGATTGTGCATTGATCTTTGCATCGTCGATTGCAGCCTCCACCTGTTCGATACCGGTCACCCTTTTGCAGCTGTCGGAAACATAAATACCAATGCTGCCTACACCGGTGTATAGGTCATAAACAGAATCTTCGGAGTTCAATTCTGCAAAATCTTTGGTGACGTCATAAAGTATCTTAGCCTGTACTGAGTTGGTCTGAAAAAAGGATTTGGGTCCAACTTTAAATTGGTATTTACCAAGTTGCTCAACAATATGGTCTTTGCCTTTGTATACCATAGGTTCAAGGTCGTAAATGGTGTCGTTGCGTTTAGGGTTGAAAACATATTGCAGCGAGGTTATCTCAGGAAATGTGCTGCTCAGGAACTGCATCATTTTTTCGATCTTCTCTTCATCATTTTCAAAGAAGCTGACGAGCACCAGCAGTTCACCAATAGAAGTGTTGCGCACCATTAAGTTGCGCAACATACCAAACTGCTTGTGCAGGTTAAAAAAGGTGTAGTTATTTTTTAAAGCGAAATCCTTCACCGCCAATCTTATCTTGTTGCTGGGGTCGGCCTGCAGATAACAATGGTCGATATCCAGCACACCTGAAAAACTTCCGGGAACGTGAAAACCAATACCGTTGCGGTGTTCAAACTCAACGCCTTCTTTTACTTCGGCTTCGGTTAGCCAGCGGCGGTCGGTAAAAGAGAATTCCATTTTATTGCGGTAGTAGTAATTATCCGCACAACCAACAACTGCCGGTATGGCCGGAAAAGCAACTTTACCTATGCGACTAAAAGCATCTTCAACTATCTGTCTTTTGAATTTGAGTTGTTCTGCATATTGTATATGCTGCCATTTGCAGCCACCGCAGACGGTAAAGTGCGAGCATGCTGGTTGGGTCCTTAAAACGGAAGGTGATTTCAATTGCGTGATAACGGCCTCGGCGAAGCTCTTTTTGCTTTTCCTTATTTCGAGGTCAACCACATCGCCGGGCACGGCAAATTCAGTAAAGATCACTTTGCCATTTAGTTTGGCAAAGCCTTTGCCTTCGCTTGACATGCCTTCTATCGTCACATCTTCCGTAATTTTTCTTTCTCTGTCTGCCACCTTTTTTATTTGTTGTAAATGTAAATTTTTATGTGGAGGCTTACTCTATTATTGACTGATGGCTCCGTCTGGCCAGTGACAACGAGAGCGGCCTTTGTGACAACCTTATCTCAGCAAAGTCACATTCCCTTTCAGGGTTTTTTCTTCCAGGGTATAAGGGTCTGTATAGGTAATAGCGTATACATACACATCCATAGGTTGCGATATGCCTTTATAAGTGCCATCCCATTTCTCGAAAACGTCGTGGCCGGAAAATACGACCTGCCCCCAGCGGTTAAAAATACTCATGTTGAATACCTGAACAGGGCAACGGTACACAACACCAAAGAGGTCGTTCTTGCCGTCGTTATTAGGAGAAAATGCCGTTGGAATCAACAAACTGCAGGCACAGGGTTTGGTGGAAATAATGATTGAATCTGTCACTTTTCCGCAGGCGTTAGAGTCGGTGACGATATAATGACCCGCCTGGTTAACTGTGATAAATGAAGTGCTGTCGCCGGTGCTCCAATGGTAACTTACGCCGTTTTGATAGGCACTTAATGTGATGCTGCCATCGGCACAAATAGTAGTATCGCTTCCGATTGAAAAGGATAGCGGAGGGGCTTTATAAGTAACGGTAACGGAATGTAATGCGCTGCAACCTCCCTGGGTAACGATAACTGAATAGGTGCCGGCATGCATAACGGTAAAGGTACTCGCTGTTGAATTGTCCTGCCACTGATAACTGGATCCGGGGTTGAGGGCGCTTAGCACAAGCTCGCTTCCGTTACAGGCTGTTGTATCCTGGCCAAAACTAACACCAGGGTAGGGAATTAGTGAAAGCACAATGGTGTCGGAATGTGTTCCGCAGCTATCAACAGCCCAGTAGGTCCCGGCAGCGGTAACGGTGATCTGAGTGGCTGTATCTCCGGTACTCCATATTGTTCCCACCAGCCCGGTTTTAAGGACGCGGGAAAAGGAACCGCAGTAAGTGGTATCATGACCGAGATTAAAAGGAGCACACTGGGCGTTGCTATTTTCTGAAAGAAACAGAGCAGCGCAAACCAGAAAAAAAATGTAACAGGCGTTTTTCATTTGAAAGAAGGCCCAAAAGTAAACGATATGCCCGGATAAAGAAATTTGGGATAGCCTTCGGGGATTCTCTGGTAATTCAGGACTTTATGACTGATTAAAATCAGGCTGTAGTCCCTGGTTGCGGCTATTTCCAAAAACTTATCTTCGCTTTAACCCCTTACCTGAACACGATATATGAGACATTTAATCTGTTGCCTGCTGGTAATAAGTAGTTATCAAACCCGGGCGCAAACCAAAGATTACACCCGCTATGCCGACCCTATGGTGGGCACTGGCGGGGGTGGGCACACTTTTCCGGGAGCAGTAATGCCATTTGGTATGGTGCAGTTAAGTCCCGATACCCGTTTACATGGGTGGGATGGCTGCTCAGGATATCAATATTCTGATCATAAAATTTACGGATTTTCGCATACACATTTAAGCGGTACGGGGTGCTCGGATGACGGAGATGTTTTATTGATGCCAACCTGTGGTAAACCGCGATTCAATCATACCAATTACGGCTCAAATTTTTCTCATGCCAACGAACGTGCCAGTCCGGGTTATTATGCCGTGAAGCTGGATAAATATGGTATTGAAGCAGAGCTGACTGTGACCGCGCGTACCGGAGCTCATAAATATATTTTCCCAAAATCAACCAGCGCTAATATCATTCTCGATCTTAATAGCCGCGATAAGCTGAAGCATGGTGAAATCAACATCAACGGGTATCACGAGATAACCGGTATGCGGTTAAGCAGTACCTGGGCCGATAGCCAGTATGTGTACTTCGTCATTCAGTTCTCAAAGCCTTTTAGCAGGTCCGGCATTATGAAGAACGGTGTGCTGCATAACAACCTGAAGCAGGCGCAGGGACATCACCTAAAGGCATATGTCAGTTTTGATGACGAAAATGGCGATACAGTTTATGTTAAAGTAGGACTATCGTTCGTCAGCATCGAGGGAGCGCGCAACAACCTGGTTACTGAGCAACCAGGTTGGAACTTTGAAAAGATATTGAGCAAGGCGCAGGCGGAGTGGAATAAGAACCTGAGCAAAATAGAGCTGGAAACGACGGATACTGCAGTAATGCGCACGTTTTATTCATCTCTTTATCATACCATGGTGCCGCCGGTATTATGTTCGGATGTGGACGGTAAATACAGGGGTAGAGACCTGAATATCCATGATGCGAAAAACTTTGATTACTACACGGCCTGTTCTCTTTGGGATACCTACCGGGCGCTTCACCCAATGCTTACTTTGATTGACAGAAAAAGAACCGCGGATTTTGTGAATTCGTTTCTTACTGCATACCTGCAACGTGGTCTTTTACCCGTATGGGATCTGAACAGTTGCGAAACCTGGGGCATGATAGGGTACCATGCGGTTTCGGTGATCAATGAGGCGTATCAAAAAGATATCACCGGGTTTGATGCCAATTTAGCTCTGGAAGCCATGAAACGCAGCGCTACCATCAGCCGTAAAGACCTGGGTAAATATTTTAAGTGGGGGCCTCTTGTGACAATGGCTTCGTTTTACCGCTATGCTGTTGGTTGGGATGATTATCAGAAATCAGGATACATCCGTTGCCGGCTGGCGATCCACAGTGTTTCCAAGTCGCTTGAGTTTGCTTATGATGACTGGTGCATTGGTCAAATGGCAAAAAAAATGGGCAAAACCGAGGACTATGAATTTTTTAATCAACGAGCCAAAAACTACCGGTTCCTGCTTGACAGCGTTACCGGTTTTATGCGCCCCCGCCAAAGAAATTTTATTAAACCTTTTGACCCTTATGCGGTGACGCTACATTTCACTGAGGCCAATGCATGGCAATACAGCTTCACTTGTCCACAGGATATTTCAGGTCAGATGAAAATAATTGGCGGGAAGCAGAAACTGGCGCTCTTGCTGGATTCGTTGTTTAACACACACATAAAAATGCGGGGGCTTCCTGAGATCAACGTGACCGGCCTGATAGGGCAGTATGCCCATGGCAACGAGCCCAGCCATCATATCATTTATGAATATGATTACGTGGGGCAACCGTGGAAGGCACAGGCGATGGTAAGGCGGGTGATGAATGAACTTTACAGAGCACAACCCGATGGTCTTTCGGGTAACGAAGACTGTGGGCAGATGAGTGCCTGGTATGTAATGAGTGCTCTTGGTTTTTACCCTGTATGCCCGGGTTCAGACCACTATGCTATTGGTTCTCCAATAGGTGATAAAGCAGTTATGCATTTTGAGAATGGTAAAAACCTTACAGTGCTTGCCCATCATAACAGCAAGCAAAACGTCTATATCCAAAGCGCGAAATTGAACGGGGTAGAATACACTAAAAGTTATATCACCTATAAGGATGTTGTAAATGGTGGTATCCTTGAATTTGAAATGTCTGATAAACCTAATACCGATTGGGGTTCGTCGGAAAAGGATGTACCGGTGTTGAGGATTGATTGAATCTTCAGGCAATGTGTAGCCGGGGGTGTTCGTAATATCTCATCACGCCCGGCATTAGCGTAAAAATCAGGATCAGTAAGCCAATTGCAGCGTAAATGGCCTGAACAATCGAGCCATAGCCAATCACTGCCACTTCCACGTCCATCCAAATGATAAGCCCGAGGCCGATGAACAGGGAAAAGGTCCAGCCTATATAGCGGTTGTTGTAAATGTTGAGCCTTTGCAAAAATTTCCAATCGGGCCGGGCCAATAAAATTGAGAACGTAAAAACAGGGAACACACCTAAAATTAAAAGCAGAACCAGCCCGGGTATCAGGTAGTTGGGGAACGGTGAGCCTTGTAGTATAGACAAAGGCATTTGCAGTAAACTGCCATCGGGCTTAATGATGAGTGCAACACCTCCGGCCAACGCGCCTATGCCCTGAAACAAAAGAAGTGCAAGCAATATGTATAATGGCCAGGGCCTCCTTTTATTCATATGATTTTTGAATAAAAGTAATTGGCCTCAGGCGGGAAATGAATGAGGAAACTCAGTGTAAATGGAAATTCAAATCAATATCCATACCTTTTTTTCATCTCATCTAATAACAGTGCTATTCCGTTGTTTGTCTCATCATTTTGAGCGTTAGCAAAAACGATGTATGCCCGATCTAAATCTTTTACTACGACAACGCTCGTCATAAATGAACCTGGATTACCCAGGTTGTGTGATGTGAGATGACCGTTTATTGAAGTATCGCAAAACCAGCCTAATGCGAAAATCGGTCTGCCATAATGTATCAGATAAAAATCCTTTGCCGGTAGCAAATCAGATTTCCCGTTGAATCCTTTAAGTTGTAACTGAATAAATTTGGTGTAATCTTTTAAGGTAACGTTTATATTGCCTGCAGGGAGAAGCCATCCTAATTTGTAGCTATCGCCCTGTGCTTCTGGTATATTTCCAACAACGTGTCCCCAGGTTTGCAGGCTATCGATCGTGTTAGGATTGCCAAACTTAAAATTGATATTCAAAGCAGAACCTAAGTCCTGCACCAGAGTTTCATAAGTTTTGCCAGATGCCCGCTCTAACATCAGCCCTGCCATGCAAAAACCGGGATTAGAGAAGTAGATTTCCTTTTTCTCTTTTATTGGGTTTTGACACAACACCCATTTTGCAAAATTTAGCCGCGCCTGGGCGGCGCTCCTGTTTTTCTTATTTTCTATTTTTTTATATCGGGGCCTTTTGTCAGTGTAGGTATAGTGTACAAGCGGCACGCGAAAGGAAAGAAGATCAATTAGGGAGATGTTGTAATATGCCTTATCGCTGTGTCTTCTTAATTCGGGGAAAAGGTCAAAGAATTTAGTGTTCCAATTTAAATGACCATCTCTCACAAGTGTTGCAGCAATAAAAGAGGTAATGGCTTTAGTATTAGACCCAATGCGAAATCTGTCGTGGTCTGTTGCTGTTAGCGTTGAGCCGGCTTTTCTAACGCCTGAATATTGGAAATCAAAAACACTGTCTGACGATATTACTGCATAACATAATTCGGGAATGTGATGTGTAATGCGGACGCTATCGGCAAATTTTGCCAGAGTTTGTCCTTGAGCCCAAATCAAAATAGTACACAGAAAAAGCGTAAAAAAACTTCTTTTGATGGCTGACACTGGTATTCTTAAGATCAATTATTGGCATCCATTCTTGATAACCTTCGATAACTTTTCAAAAGCTATGCAACCGGATTTACCGATTCAACAATCGGCTTTTCAGGCCTCATTTGCGGAAACAGTAAAACCTCCTGTATGCTTGCCTGGTTAGTCATCAACATGGCTAAACGGTCAATGCCAATACCGATTCCTGAAGTGGGTGGCATACCATGTTCCAGCGCGCGTAAGAAGTCGTTATCTACAAACATGGCTTCATCATCACCGCGTTCCATCAGTTTGGCTTGTTCTTCAAAACGGGCACGTTGGTCTAATGGGTCGTTCAACTCAGTGTAGGCATTGGCAATTTCTTTACCGTTTACCATAAGTTCAAAACGCTCTACAAGACCAGGTTTGCTACGGTGTTTTTTCGTCAGAGGACTCAACTCAACCGGATAGTCGATGATAAAAGTAGGTTGAATAAAAGTGCCTTCGCATTTAGCACCGAATATTTCGTCGACCAGTTTGCCTTTACCCATGCTGGCATCGGTTTCGATGTGCAGTTTTTTGCAAACATCCAGCAACTGTGCTTCATCCATAGGCGCAATGTCAATTCCGGTACATTCAAGAATTGCATCGTGAATGGAAACTCTTTTGAACGGGGCCTTGAAGTCAATCATTTTATCGCCTGCAGGAACCAGTGTTGTACCATGTAATGCCATGGCAATTTGCTCCATCATTTTTTCAGTGAAGTCCATCATCCAGAAATAATCCTTGTAGGCCACGTAAAACTCCAACACGGTAAATTCCGGATTGTGCGTGCGGTCCATACCTTCGTTACGAAAGTTGCGGCTGAATTCATACACAAAATCAAAACCACCTACAATCAGTCTTTTCAGGTAAAGCTCATTGGCGATACGCAGATAAAAAGGGACGTCAAGCGCGTTATGATGTGTGATGAACGGCCTGGCAGCAGCACCGCCTGGTATATTTTGTAATACAGGGGTATCTACTTCGAGTGCGCCATGGTTGTTAAGGAAATCGCGCATGGTGCGAATCATGTTCGTGCGTTTGATGAAAGTATCGCGCACTTGAGGGTTTACCACGAGGTCTACATAACGCTGGCGGAAACGTTGTTCAGGGTCAGTAAAGGCGTCAAATGTTTCGCCGTCTTTTTCTTTCACCACGGGCAGAGGTCTTAATGCCTTGGCCAGGAATTGGAAATGCTTCACCCGGATACTTGTTTCGCCGGTTTTAGTGATGAACACTTCTCCCTTTACACCCACAATGTCGCCAATATCAAGGATGTGCTTGATGACCTTTTCATACATGGTTTTATCTTCACCCGGGCATATATTATCGATAGTCATGAATAACTGAATCTTGCCCTTTTCATCCTGTATCTTGGCGAAGGTTATTTTCCCTTTAACCGTTACGCTCATTACACGGCCGGCTATGCTTACGTCCTGTAAGTTTTTCGTCACATCATCGTAGGTGCTTAAAATTTCAGCTGAATTACAATTTACCTCGAACATAGCTGCCGGGTAAGCTTCAATGCCTAATTCTTCTAACTGCTTCAGTTTGTCGCGGCGGATAAGTTCCTGCTCGCTTAAATGGTTGCTCATTACTCAATAGTTTAATGACCGCGAAAATAGCAGACTTTTAGAACCATCCATCAGGAATTAAGCATCGCCGGTCAGTTATATGGGCTAATCGGGGTCATTTTTATTGTTTAGCTTTCGGTCTCTTTACACAGGGATGCAGGTGTGGTTTTAAATAGTGGTTCAATGAGATTGGTCAACTCCCGGACTTTAGGGTTATTTATCTTTCTGATCGTGTGCCCGACTTATACCCGGGCGCAGAATAATTACGAAATACAGGTTTATGAATCTGAGACGGTACCTAATTATTCTACCATGTTCGAATTACATTCCAATGTAACTGTGTTTGGCTCAAATCAAAGTGTGAACGGGGTTTTGCCCAGCCAATATGCCTGGCACGAAACCATGGAAATTACACAGGGGATAACCCCGTGGTTTGAGATTGGCTCTTACCTTTTTCTGAGCGGAAATAAGGGCGATTACCTGTTGCATTATGTCGGTAACCACATCAGGCCCCGCATCCGCGTTCCGGACAAATGGAACTGGCCGGTAGGTTTGAGCCTTTCGGCGGAAGTCGGTTACCAGAGGAGACAATACAGCGAAGACTCCTGGACGCTGGAGATCCGGCCGATTATTGATAAAGAGTATAAAAATTTTTACGCGTCGTTTAACCCGGTAGTGGATTATTCCATACAGGGGTTGAATCATGACACCGGGCCACAGTTCTCGCCGTCGGTTAAAATGAGCTATAAATTCGGTAAGAAGATCAAGGCGGAGGTGGGCGTTGAATACTATGGCAGTGTAGGGGCGTTTAAAAAGATCGACGCTCTTTCGGTCCAACAACACCAGATAGGACCGGCAGTTGACATTGACATTTCGCCCGTTTGGGAAATTAATGTGGGTTACATGTTCGGGTTGACGCCTGCTACTGACAAAGGAATCATAAAACTGATCTTAGGAAGGAGGGCTGATTGGAAGAGGCATCCTGGAAGAGCCACCAATCCTATGTCGTCTGGTTGAAGCTCTAAACCATTTGTGCTTTCAAAAATGCTCCTAACTGTTTATTGGCGTTGCGAGCTGTAGGCAGTACCTGCCAGAAAGCGTTGAACACGTGCCACATTTCAGGGAAGATATCCAGATGAATATCGCAACCCGCAGCTTTCCCCTTCTCAGCAAAGCGGGTTGAATCGTCAAGTAACATTTCATCTTCACCAACCTGAATATAGATAGGAGGAAGTCCGTGAAGTTGTGCAAAGACCGGCGATAAATATGGTCCTTTCGGGTCGGCATCACCGGTATAATGTTTACTCCAGATGGGGAAACCTTCGGCCACCAACATCGGGTCAATATCTTTTTTGGCCTGGTAGGATTTGCCGCTCAGGGTATGGTCGAGCCATGGGGAAAGTGCAATGGCGCATTTAGGCAAGGGGATATTTTTGTCTCGCAGGTAAAGCAGCGTGCAAATAGTTAACCCTCCGCCGGCTGAGTCTCCACCAAAACAAATATCATTATGTGTATAACCGTTTTGAAGCAAATAACGATAGGCTGCAGCCGCATCTTCTACCGCCGCAGGGAATTTGTTTTCTGGCGCTAAACGGTAATTGATCATGAGTGCTTTAATGCCAGAATTGAGCGCTATTTGCGACACTAAAGCGCGGTGCGTATTGATAGAACCGGTAGCGTAACCTCCTCCATGAAAATACAACAGCACTTTATTCACATTGCCTTCGGCAGGAGTGATCCATTGCACGGTCATGTCCCCAATTTTATCGGGTGTATAAGTAAATCCGGGTAGAGGACCTCTGAATCTTTTGGCAAGGCTTTCGAATCCCCGGCGGGCAAATAAAATGTTGGTGTAATCAATTCTCCCTTTTAAAGAAGAGAGCATTTTCTTGATCAGGAACACACGGATACGGGCCATAGGGTTGGGTTTATGCAATCAAAGATTCACGGGTCATTTCAACTATCATCAATATTTTAAAAGCGAACCAAACATTGCCTTGTTCAATTTCCTGTTTGGCCAGCAAATGCATTTCTTTTTCAAAAGCTTCAAAGTCGCCGCCGTATCTGTCTATTATCAATTTTACCTCTGGTACCGGACCCATTTCAAATAACTCTTTTTCTTCCGGTAATCTTTCGTTGCCTGCAATTAGCGCAATGTCATTTCCTGAAAGATATTTGGAGCGTCTGATCCCTTCGGGCAGGTCATCAAAGCCTAACCCCAGGTTGTCTGCCATTCTGAACGAAGGCACTTCGAATATATTTTCCTCACCGATGCGGCACCAGAACTGTTTGCTCATCCGGGCGATGTAATTCATCTTGAACGGGTCGATATTATTTTCCTTGTCAAGCACATTTTCGTTGATGTGCATCATCACTATTTCGCAGATGATCAGGTTGCCGGCTCCGCCCTTATCGCCGGTCTCAATCACCTGTTTAACCACACATTCCATTTGAACGTGTGCTTCTGCAACCCTAGGTGGTTTTACAATTTCAGAAGCCACCGGGGTTAAGCCGGATTTGCTGAACTCATTCACCCCTTTCGGATACATGTTGGCGGCCAGGTTCATCTGGTGAAGCATATCGTAATGGGCGATATTCACCACGCACTCCGCAACCTCTAACACGTTGTCGTGCGTGTTTTTGGTCTGCAAAGTTCTTCCCGAACGGGCTGGTGAAAAGATTAGCGTTGGCGGATTTGAACCGAATACATTGAAGAAACTGAAAGGTGCCAGATTCACATTGCCGGCTTTATCGACAGTGCTTACAAAAGCAATAGGTCTGGGGGCTACAGCGCTTAACAGGTACTCGTGTAATTTGGGGCCTGGTACCTCGCCCGGTTTAACTTTTAGCATCAAACAAACTTACTAAACTACTTGCTATTGACGTACATGTAAATGATAGGACATAAAACACCGATGGTAAATAGCGCAACCAGCGCGTTTTTAAACTTCATGTTTTTATGGGTGAGAAGGATAATATCTACCACCATCATCAAAACATACCAAAGTGCAATGAATATGTAAAAGTAAGTTTCCGAATTGGGGCTTGCCCCGTGCTCAAGCGCCATGCCCTGATATGCCACTTCGAACATCGAACGGGCTCCGGCACCCATGATAACGAGCAACAGTGCAATTAAGTAAAATCTCATTTTTGGTATTTAAGACAAAGCTGGTAAAATTTTACTACTGCATTCCCCAAAACCTATGCGCACACCGTTTTTTTCGCAATAACCCTTCATAACCACGGTATCGTTATCCAATATAAATTTTCTTTCTGTGCCATCTGGCATGGCCACCGGGTTCTTGCCCTGCCAGCTTATTTCCAGCATGGAGCCATAACTGTCGGGTGTTGGACCGCTGATGGTGCCGCTGGCATACATATCGCCTACCTGTATGTTGCATCCGTTAATTGTATGGTGCGCTAACTGTTGGCACATGTTCCAGTACATGTATTTAAAGTTGCTGTTCGAAACGGTTTTGCTGACCCCGCTTGCGGTAACAATATCTACACTTAAATGCAGGTCGTAATTTTTGGGGCCTTCAAATTGCAGATACGGCAATACAGGAGGCTCTTGTTTAGGCGATTCAACTTTAAACGGTTCGAGAGCTTCCAGTGTCACTATCCAGGGTGAGGCAATAGAGCCAAAATTTTTGGCCAAAAAAGGCCCCAATGGAACATATTCCCATTTCTGAAGGTCACGCGCACTCCAGTCATTAAAAAGTACCAACCCGAAAATATGGTCTTCTGCCTGCGCAGTAGTAACTGAGGTGCCCAGCTCGGTCTCTTTCGAAACCACAAAGGCTATCTCCAACTCAAAATCCAAAAGCCTGGAGGGCCCAAATGAAGGATTGTCTGCATCATCCGCTTTTGTTTGTCCTTTAGGGCGATGTATCGGAGTGCCGGAAACAACTATGGAAGAGGCACGTCCGTGATAGCCAACGGGTAAATGCAGCCAGTTAGGCAGCAATGCATTCTTCGGGTCGCGGAACATGGTGCCCACGTTGGTGGCGTGCTCTCTGCTTGAGTAAAAATCTGTATAATTAGGTACGTGTACCGGCAATAACATTTGTGCTTCTGCCTGCCTTACAAGTGCCTGATTCAGGAAAGTTTCGGGCTCATATTGCAGTGTGTCGGTTTCTTCATTTAAAAGATTGGATAGCGTTTCGCGCACGGCCTTGGTAACGGGCTTGCCAAGGGCTATAAAGTCATTCAATGTTTTTTGCAAAAGAACATGTCTGTCGAACAAGATATTATCTAAAAAACCGGCTTTGGCAAGCACCGAAAGGTCGACTATAAAGTCGCCAATAGCAACGCCAACCCTGGGCGCTTTATCACCTGTTTTAAAAATGCCAAAAGGCAAATTTTGAATAGGAAAATCGCTTCCTGGTTTTACTTCTATCCACGATTTCAGGTTGGGATCATTTGCTCTGCTCATATTTGGCTATTAAAGTCTGCTGTTATTATATCTGTTTTCTTTGGGTAAAGGAATTTCAAATATCGAAATTCCAATCATTTTCTTTTCCGCCAAATTCGTTACGGCTTTTTATTTTCTGTATTTGTCTTTCGATGATCATGTCGGCAATGACCGGGGCAAACTTTTCAGGCGGGGTCTCTTTGAGTGTTGCATGCAGCTTTCGCTCGCTAACGTCGATCCTGTAAAGCAGCCACATTAATTTCTCTATGTTCTTCTCTGCAAGCTCTTCAATTCGCGCTATTAATAAATTTCTGAAGGCCTGAAATTTTTCCTCATCATTCGTAACCGCAGGTAATAACTGCCCGTCAATTTCAAATGAGTCAAAAACCTGTTGCTGTAATTCTGTAATATTCATGTCGTCGGCTTATTTTTTACCTAAAGAACCTATATCGGCTTTATCCAGAACGCCTATCCCAAATAAGGCAAAATCGTATTTGACCGGATCTTTAGGGTCGAATGATCTCAGGTTTTCTGTCAACTCCAGAACAGTTTCCCAATCAGTTTGGCTGCGGGTGATCAAACCTAACTTGCGGGCCACCCTATCTACGTGCACATCGAGGGGGCAAAGCAGTTGCGCTGGTTTTATCTTTTTCCAGAGGCCAAAATCGACCCCGCTTTTGTCGTTGCGGACCATCCACCTCAGGTACATATTAATGCGCTTGCAAGTCGATTTTCTTACCGGGGTAGAAACATGTTTTTTGGTACGGTGAGGGGCGTCTTCCAAGGAAAAAAACAGCTCATGAAACCCGATAAGGCCATCTTCAACCGTGGGGGACTTTTGGGAAAGAGTGCTGTAAAAGGCATCCTCCAGGCTGTCATGTTTTTGGTAGTAATGTTTAAAGAACTCAATAAAGTAAAGGGTGTCGGTAGCATTAAAGGTCCTGTGCTTAAAGGTGAGGAGTGTTTTTAAGTCCTTATCCCGGTGGTTCAGTATAAAATCGTGCGGCGCCCCGTCCATAAGTTCCGTTAGTTTTTTGGCTGAATTGATGATGGACTTACGGTTACCCCAGGATAACATGGCGGTCCAGAATCCCATGATCTCTATATCCTGCTTTTGGGAAAAAGAATGAGGAATAGAAATGGGGTCATCGTCGATAAAAGCGCTGGCGCTGAACTCGGCATACTTGCGCTCAAGCAGTTCATAAATATGGTCGCGGCTAATGGTCTTTTTTTTCATGTTTGCCGGGAGGGTTTCCCATGTCAAATCTCAGCTTTATAGCCGACTATTGAACTGTTATCTTTTAAATAAGAAGGAAATTGGTTTATAAGAATAAAAAAAGTAGGTTTAACACCATATTAAAAGAATAATTTTTGGCTTTTTCTTGTATTATTTCACGAAATATTATCTTTAATCAATTCTTCAATAAAACAATCGATATGGGATCAGGGATCTTAAGAAATATACTTAGCCTAAGTATAGTGATGCTGCTTGTTTCAGGTAATGCTTCAGCACAAAACAAGGATGTTGAAAAAGGAAAAAAGGCACTAGAAAAGGCCATGGAGCAAAAGGACTTACAGGCTAGACAAAAATTAATTAACGAGGCACAGGAAGACTACACCAAGGGCAAAGTTTCCACACAGGAATTTGCGGTGGTTTTGGGCGATATGTATCTTGATAAAAAGAACTGGACGGATGCTGCCAACGCTTACAGCCGTGCCAGCAAAGAAGATAAAAAAGCAGGTTTTAAAAAGGTAGCTGATGGTATTCTTGAAACCATTTTTGATGGCGACGCAAAGGCTGAAGTAAAAGCAGTTAAACAGGTTATCGATTTTTACAAGAAAGGGGATGCGGTTAAAGAAGGATACCGCAACCTGGGCGACAAGTATTACGGCAAAGGTGAAGAAGGATATGCTAAAGCAATTACCTATTACAACTTAGGTGAATCGGCTGCATCATTGGAGAAAATTGCCAAAGAATATTTTGATAAGGGCGGTGCCAATGAAGACAAAGCCGCAGAGGTTTACGTGGTGATGAAAAATTACCAGAAAGCAGGCGACATTTACTTTAACCGTAAGGAGTATGCCAAGGCTAATGATGCCTATCAAACTGGCAATAATGCAGAAGGTATTAAGAAATATGCTGACTACCTGTATTCCCAGAACAGAAATGATGATGCAGACAATTTATATGTAAAGATCGCAGCCATTTATGCCACTGCAAAGGATGACAATGCTTTGGAGAAACTGGCACACGAAAGTCAGGCGAAAGGCAGCTATGGCTTAGCAGCGCGGATTTACGACAAGGCTGGCAATACTACTATGAGCGATAAGAGCAATGGTTATGCCTCTTTAATCGAACTGAATCTTGACAGCGCAAAGATCTTCTTTACCAGCGTTAACGAGGCGGATATGTTGAAAGCAATGACTGACAATGCCAAGCAATTAAATGCCCTGAAGGATATCGGTGACAACCTGGATGTGTTAAAGAGAGGCGCACCTTCTGTAAACCCTATAGTAGATAGCGTTACCGGAGTTTCTAGCCTTTCTGCAAAGGACGAAAAGGACCAGGAAGAATATTACAAATCTATCCGCGACCAGGTATTTAAAGCTGTGAGCGATGTTTCAACTAATTTTGGAAAACTGACTAACCCCGATCTGAAAAAATATCTTCGTTTCAGATTTATTCGTTACCAGGCGGTAAGAAATATACTGGACACACAGACCATGTCGCTGAAAAAGCAAAAGGCTGACGTTAAAGTAAAGGACGTGGAACTATAAGTTGAAACTGTCCTAAAAAGAAAGAGGCGCGAATTTTTTCACGCCTCTTTCTTTTTAGGACAGTGCCTGTTTCAAATCTTCTATCAGATCCTCTACATCCTCAATGCCGACGCTAAGCCGCAAAAGATTATCTACCACCCCTACGCGTTCTCTTTCTGCTTTTGGGATAGATGCATGGGTCATGGTGGATGGGTGATTGATAAGCGACTCTACCCCGCCCAGTGACTCAGCCAAAGAGAATACTTTAAATGAGGAAGCGAGTTTGAATGTGTCTTCCAGTGTAGCATTTTTTAAAACGATGGATATCATGCCGCCGAAATCTTTCATTTGCTTTTTGGCAATGGCATGATTGGGGTGGTCTTCAAACCCCGGCCAGTATATTTTTTCAATGCGCGGATGTGTTTTCAGGAATTCGGCGATCTTTCTTCCGTTAAAGCAATGGCGCTCCATACGGATGTGCAGGGTTTTGATGCCACGCAACACCAGGAAACTATCCATGGGGCCGGGATTGGCACCGCAGGAGTTGAGGATGAAGTATAATCTTTCATGTAGCTTGTCATCATTCATCACGAGGGCACCCATTACTACGTCACTATGGCCTCCGAGGTATTTGGTGACAGAGTGCATAACGATGTCTGCTCCTAATAATAATGGGTTTTGCAGATATGGCGAGGCGAAGGTATTGTCGACGGCTAAAAGCAAATTGTGCTTTTTCGAAATCTTAGCGCAGGCTTCAATATCTACAATTTGCATGGTAGGATTAGTAGGCGTTTCAATCCATATCAGCTTTGTCTTTTCGTTCACGTACTTTTCAATATTCGAAGCATCGCTCATATTGATGAAGTGGAACTTAATGCCGTAGTTGGCGAATATTTTGGTGAACATGCGGTATGAGCCACCATAAAGATCATCGCCGGTAATGACCTCGTCGCCGGGTAACAGCAGCTTAATCACTGCATCGGTAGCCCCCATGCCGCTACTGAAACAGATTGCGTGTTTGCCATCTTCCAGGGCGGCTATATTTTTTTCTAAAGCTACACGGGTTGGGTTTTTGCCACGGGCATATCCGTATCCCTTATTTACACCGGGGCTTTCCTGAACGTAGGTAGAAGTTTGATAAATAGGGGTCATGATGGCCCCGGTAGTTGGGTCAGGCTCAAGTCCTGCATGTATTGCTTTGGTTCCGAATTTCATTTTTGAGAGATTAAGGAGCAAAGATAGAATTTGGAGCAACTTTGATAGGTCTGTTTAAAATGCAGTTTCGCACGGAGGCACGGAGAGGAAATGCCGAGAAATACAGAGGCGGGTTTAACCCAAAACTATTTTTGTGTCGCAGCCTTTAACCAATTAGCTCTGTCAAAGTAAACTTCATTCCGGCTTATTTTGCCGTCTTGCATCTCTATGATATCAAGCCCTTGTTCGGTGATGACTTTATCGCCCACAGGTATACTGGCTTCCCATTTTAAAGTAAAGCCTTTGTCGGTTTCAATGATTTCAATCGCTTTCCATTTCCACTCAGGGTTATACTTTAATAACTTGCTGAAATAGTGGAGTAGTTGTTGATGTCCTTTTAACCCCTCCCTATTGGCTGGGTCGGAGTAAAAAGCATCTTCAGTATAATAGGAGAGGAGAGCATCCGGTTGATTACCTGTCCAGGAGCCTAACCATGCGTCACAAAATTGAGGGAGGTTTTTCATTGAAATTGCTTTGGGCTATGATCTTCGAGCCATGAGTAAATGTATTGCACATCGCTCAAGACTCAAAGCCCATAGCCATTAAAATAAATGCGAAAACAGGCCATCTCGCAACTTGGGTTCAAACCAGGTTGATTTTGGCGGCATGATATTTCCGGTATTGGCAATGTCCATGAGTTGTTGTAACGAAACCGGGTATAGCGCAAAGGCTACCGCCATTTCGCCGCTGTCAACCCGTCTTTCCAGTTCTTCTAATCCCCTGATTCCGCCAACAAAATCTATGCGCTTGTCTGTTCTTGGGTCAGCAATGCCCAACAGGGGGTTGAGCAGGTTATCCTGAAGAATAGAGATATCCAGAATTCCAATCGGGTCGTTTTTAAAGCTGCCGGGTTTGGGTGTAAGCTTATACCAGACCTTATCTAAATACATGCTGATATCATGTAACCGGACGGGTTTTTTATGCTCTGTTTTTTCAATCACAAAATGGCCCGCTAACTTTTTCAAAAAGTCCTGTTGGCTATGTCCATTCAGATCCTTTACAACCCGGTTGTAATCCATGATCACTAATTGGTCATCAGGGAAAAGTACAGAAAGGAAAAAATTGTATTCTTCCTCCCCCGTATGATAGGGATTTTGCTCACGCATCTTTTTACCCACTTTGGCTGCCGAGGCCGTGCGGTGATGCCCATCGGCTATGTACGTGTAGGGTATTTGTTTTTCGAAAATTGAAATGATCTCAGCAATAACATCGGCTTCTTTAATTACCCATACAGTATGCTGTATATTATCCACAGAGGTAAAGTCATACGCTGGCTTTTGGTAAATAATGACATTTTCAACGATAGCATCGATGCTGTTATTCTTAGGGTATGTTAAGAAGATAGGACCAACATGCGCCTTTAAAGTTTGCATATGGGCAATGCGGTCAAGCTCTTTTTCAGGCCGGGTCAGCTCGTGCTTTTTGATGACATCATTAAAGTAATCGTCAATGGACGAACTGGCTACCAAACCTATCTGTCTTCTGCCATTCATTACCTGGGCATATATATATAGGCAAGCCTGTTCTTCTTTGAAGAGTACGCCATCAGATATCATTTTGTAGAAATTCTCTTTGGCTCTATCGTAAACCTGTTGTGAGTGTTCATCGGTTCCTGCCGGCAAATCTATTTCCGCCCGGCTTACGTGCAGAAACGAATTGGGGTTTCCTTTGGCCATTTCACGGGCTTCGGCGGTATTCATTACATCATAGGGTAAGGAAGCGACCTGCTCTGCTAATCCGGGTTTAGGACGAACTCCCTGAAATGATTTTATTACAGCCATACTTTTGTTTTTTGTTGAGGCGAATTTATAAGAATTGCTCTTCCGTTACGAATAAAGAGGCGGCAATAGCATCCGCGAAAAGCCTTCCTGCATTGGTTAGGGTCAAAACATTGTTTTTCAAAATATAGTGGCTTGTGTCCATAATTCCTATATCTGCTATTATCCAATCCGCCACTTGTTTGTCAAAGGCGGCGAGATCCAAACCCCACATAGTACGCAGCGAGGTCATGATACGTTCGTTGATCTGTTGAGCCTGGGTCAATATTTCTTCTTCTGCCGGAATAATACCGTTGGTAATTGCGTTGATGTAATTAATGTTATTACCCACGTTCCATCGGCGCGCGGCTTTATTATATGAGTGAGCGGATGGACCAAGGCCCAGGTATTTTTTGCCACTCCAGTAATTAGAGTTGTGTATGGCATATTTACCCGGCTTTGCAAAATTGGATATTTCGTACTGTTCATATCCGGCCCTCTTCATTTCGTTCATCAATATATTGAACTGTCCAGCGGCTTGTTCTTCACTTACGGGTTTACTTTCCCCTTTTCTTATTCTTCTATCGAGGTTTGTTTTGGGTTCAACGGTCAACGCGTACGACGAAATGTGAGGTATGCCCAGGTCGAAAACGGTTTGCAGGTTTTTATGCCAACGCTCGTCATCCATGCCGGGAGTTCCGTATATCAGGTCAATGGTGATATTTTCGAAGCCTGCGTCCTGCACCTTTTTAATAGAAGTTAGTGCCTCATTTGCTTTGTGAGCGCGGTTCATGTACTTCAGGTCTCCATCAAAAAACGATTGCACGCCAATCGAGAACCGGTTTAACCCTCGCTTTTGTAACTCTTTTAATTCAAGTATTTTTTCGGTGCTCAGATCATCGGGGTTAGCCTCGAGGGTAAATTCCCTTAGACCGCCGAGGTCGTAGTGGCCTTCGAGTTTTGCTACGATCGATGTCAGTTCAGAAACCGACAGTAGCGAGGGGGTTCCTCCACCGAAGTAGAGGGTCTCTATCGACTCACCTTCCAGGTAACCTTTGCTCAGTTCAATTTCGCGAAGTAAGGCTGCAATGAACTTATCTTTATTGCCCGTTGAGGTCGTAAAATAGAAGCTACAATAATGGCAGGCCTGCCTGCAAAATGGTATATGAATATAGACGCCTGCCATAGTAAAGGTTAAAATGCCCTGATGCGAAAGTATAATTTGAGTCGGTCTTTACCGTTATCTTTACTTCGTTGCGTATGAAATTACCTCTCTTTCTGGCTTTCCTGTTTTTCCTGAACCTGAGTTTCGGGCAGGGTAAGTATTTTCTGGAGGTTATTTCCGTTGACCAGCCCAAAGAGTTCTTCACCAAAAGTTTCTCATATAAGGCAAAGCTTAAAGATTCTATTGCCGCTGTTCAGGAGCGGAAAGACCTGATGACCAAACTTCGCACTGCAGGTTACGCGGCCTCATCAATTGACAGCAGCAAGGCCGATACTACCCAAATGCGACTATATATATATGTGGGACAGAAGGTAGACAATATCATTTTGCATAATGGTAACATAGATGAGAAGTTGCTGAATGATGCGGGCGTGAAATATTTTGTAACGAGCGGTAAGCCCATTAAGATAACGGATGCCGAAACTGTAAAGGATAAAATACTACAACAATGCGAAAACACTGGCTATCCCTTCGCGGCTGTAAGGCTGGATAGTTTCGGGCAAAACGGCAAAGCGTTTACGGCAAAGATCTATTTGGAAAAGCATGATATCATCAGGTATGATACCATCCACATACTTGGCAAGAGCCACATTAAAAAACCTTTTTTAAGAAGTTATCTTGGTTTAAAACCCGGCAAACCTTATAACGAGGCTACCGTAAAACGAATCACACTGCGGTTAGCCGAGCTACAATTTATACAGGTTATACAACCGCGTACAGTAGAATTCTTAAGCGATAAAGCAAAAGTAAATGTGTTCATAAAGGATAAAAAGGCCAGTCAGTTTGATGCCATCCTGGGGCTTTTGCCGGGTTCTTCCGGGCAAAAGGTTTTGATCACAGGCGATGCTACTATTCACCTTTTAAGTCCTTTTGGTTACGGAGAGGACTTGTATCTGCGCTGGCAAAAACTACAACCCAAAACTCAAACACTCGATGTAAAGGTAAGCTACCCTTACCTGTTAGGACTTCCATTAGGGCTTAGTGCTAAGTTCAATTTATATAAAGCCGATACTTCGTACGTTGACATTAACGGCGATTATGGCTTGCAATATCAATTGATAGGCAGCGACTATTTAAGGGCATCGCTCAAGCAGAAGATAACCATTGTGACGAACGTTGACACCACCTATATTATTCAAAACCGGGCCTTGCCACCCAATATAGATATTTTGAGCAATGACTTTGCGATAGAGTATTTTACTCAACGGCTGGACTATCGGAATAACCCCACTTCGGGATATACTTTAACTGTGAACGGCTCGGCAGGCATCCGGACCATCAAGAAAAACAACAACATCACCCAGTTGTATGACGAGGTCGGGGGTAAGTACTTCAGTTACCTGTACGATTCTATCAAATTGAAAACCTTTGAGTTTAAACTGGGATTGACGGTCGAGAAATACTGGCGGCTGGCGGCTCGACACACTATTAAAACCAATTTTGATGGCCGGTACTTTTTTGCGCCGGATATTTTTCAGAACGAGAAGTATCGCCTTGGTGGAATAAGTTCACTTCGCGGTTTCGATGATCAATCTATATTTACACCGTACTATGCCATGGGTAATGTTGAATACCGTTTTCTGCTTTCAAAGAATTCTTTTTTCGGCGCCTTCTTTAATGCTGCGCTGGTTCAGAATTCTTTAACCCATAACGGGTTTGATTACCCGTATGGCTTTGGTGTTACCGCCGCCATTGAAACAAAAGCCGGCGTTTTTGGAATTACTTATGCCATGGGTACTCAGTTGGGAAACAAGATCACTTTTAACTCGGCCAAGATCCATTTTGGCTACGTAAATTATTTTTAGTTGGCAGCCAGAATATTTGCTTCACTTTTCTTTTTCTTGTTTTCTCTGTGCACCTATGCTCAGGGGAATGATACGCTGTCGATGGGGTCGGGTACCGATTCTCTAAAGAGTACCACCCTGGCCGATTCTAATATGGTGAACAGCTATCAATGGCTGGATAGTTTACGCTCCCCGTTTCTTACCGGCGACAAGCCCCTGGTGAATGATATAGAGCAAACCAATTCCAACCAGCGCAATGCCTATGTTTTTGTGCTGCTTATTGTAATGCTGGGTGCGCTTACTTACCTCAAAACAGCATTCGGAAAAGATCTCGATGACCTTGTTCAGTCTGTGGCCAATCAAAATCTGGCGCAACAGATATTCAGGACACAATCCAAAGAAATTTCTTTTTCAAATATCGTGTTGAACCTGAATTTTATTGTGATGATGAGTTTGTATGTGCGGTTCATTTTTGCAAAGTACTTTCATGTTTCATCGCTTGAAAGCTTCTCTTCCATACTTTTCATGATTTTTTTATTCACATTTTTTTATCTGGGGAAGATAGCTATGGTGAGGCTGATCGGGTTGTTGTTTGAAGTGAGTGATGCGTGTGACGAGTACATTTTTAATTTCACTACAGTGTGCAAAACATTAGGATTGGCGCTGCTTCCCGCGTTATTTATATTTTACGCGGCGCCTCAAAAATTTTTCAATTTCGTTTTTGTGCTTACTGTTTTAATTTTTGCAGGCGGGGTTCTGATCTTTGTATGGCGGGGGTTATCCACAGCATACAAATTATTGTACAGAAGTCTGTATCATTTTTTTATTTACGTTTGTGTTGTAGAAATATCAACGATATTTTTACTGTTTAAATTGTTAACCAAAACAATTAATTAACCATGGCAACAAAAAAGAAAGCCGCTCCTAAAAAAGCAGCTAAGAAAGCAGCAAAAAAAAAGTAATTAAAAAAGCTGCATCAAAGAAACCTGCTGCCAAAAAAACCATTGAGAAATCTAAGGTAAAACCTGGCAGCAAAACATCCAACAGTAGCAGTACTCTTAAAAGGAAGGCTGATGTGATATCACCTGAAAAGAGTACTGCTTCTATTTTGCCCAAGTCCCAATCGGGCAAAACCCCCATTATAATTCCGCACCGTCCTGAAAGGAATTATCTGGAGCTTATATCCAAAGCTCCAAAGACAAAAGTCAAAAACATTTTAGTTGCCCAGCCTCAACCCGAAGGTCCTAAGTCGTTATACTATGATCTTGAAGTAAAATACAAAGTGAAATTCACTTTCGTTCCTTTTGTAAAAGTGGAAGGTGTGCCTGGAAAGGATTTCAGGAAGCAAAGAATCGTTTTAAACGATTATAGCGGTATCGTTTTTACCAGCCGCAATTCTATTGACCATTTCTTCCGCATCTGCGATGAATTACGCGTTAAGATGAGCCAGGAAACAAAATATTTCTGCACTTCAGAAGCTATTGCCTTGTATTTGCAAAAGTACACTCAATACAGAAAGCGCAAGGTGTTTTTCGGAGATATGAATAACAACAAGGAATTGCGCACTTTGCTCATGAAGCATAAAGACGCCACCAGGTTTTTATATATCTGTGCTGAAACCAAGAAGGATGAAATTCCGGCATTTATGGAGGCTAATGGATTTAATTATGTGGAAGGTGTGATGTACAGAACGGCCCCGGTTGATCTGCATGCCATAGACCCTCATAAATTTGATATGATGATACTTTTCAGTCCTACCGGTATCAATGCCCTATTTCATAATTACCCCCATTTTAAACAGGAAAAATTGCGAATTGCGGCCTATGGCAAAATTACCGCCGACTCCGTTCTTGATAAAGGATTAACCCTGCATTTAATGGCCCCTCTAGGAAACGCACCCACCATTGTAGTTGCCCTTGATAATTACCTGAAAGAAGCCAGCAAATAGCGCGCAATATTTGACGGATCGCTTTATCCAGAAGCTAAATAACCCGGAGGGTACTACCCGCCCGGGCTGTGCCGTTTTGGTCTTGAACCAATTTTTAAAATTGCGTACGGATAATTTTCCTCTGTGACCCTCACTCTATTTTTAAAATGGGACAAGGACGCCAAATTTCAGTATAGTAGAATTCTAACGGGTTTAAAGCCGGTTGAATTGTTTGCTACCTTTCTATAATTAGTTTTCTAAACGTGGGGCCCTGGTCAGTTTTTAATACGAGGATATAACAGGCTGAGGAAATGCTCTGCAATACCACCGTTTGTTTCAAAGCTGTACCCGGTAAGGTGCTGTAAATCAGTTTACCGGCAAGGTCATATATCGCGATTTCTGATACCTGAACATTTGCTTCAGACCAGCTCACTTCAAAGATTCCGTTGCCGGGGTTAGGTGTGCATGTGATTTGTTGTAAAGCAATATTGCCAATTCCGGTACATGTAGTCACAATGATGGTTTGATTAGCGCTATTCGGACAACCGTTATTATCTGTGTAGCTATAACTAATGACATGCGGGCCTGCACCTGCAATACCAGGAGAAAAATTATTGCCAGTTACCCCTAAGCCTGCATAAGTCCCTCCGGAAGGGTAACCTCCGGTTAGAAGCAGATCAGCATGGCTGCTGCATATCATGCTATCGAGGCCGGTAAAGCCGACTTGTGGCAGAGGATTAACGGTGACAGAGGTGGCAGATGAGGAGGCGGAACACCCATGACTATCGGTAACGGTTACCGTATAATTACCGGTTTCAGTAATGGTTGATTCCTGGCCGCTACCGCCATTGCTCCATACATAAGTATCATAAAGAGGGGCGCTCAGGGTTACGTTTCCCCCACTGCAAAATGTGGTTGCCCCTGACGCTGTGATTGTTGCCGACGGGTTTTGAAAGATTACCACCGCTTGCGGACCTGACACAGCCATGCAGCTGCCATTAACTGTAACAGTTACGGTATAATTTCCCTCTGAGCTAACGTCAATAGATTGAGCCGTTGCTCCCGTACTCCACGCATATGATGAGCCAGGAGAAGCCAACAGTGTTACCGAATGGCCCGTACAAAACGAGGTAGGTCCCGAAGGGGTGATGGATGCTGTTGCGTTATTACTGACAGTAATTGACACCGGTGCAGATACAGCAGTGCAGCTATGGGTATCGGTTACTGTAACCATTAAAGTTATGTTGGTGGTGGCATTTACGCTTTGGGTAACCGCTCCGTTGCTCCAATGGTATGTCAGGTTGGGTGCTGCGGTTAAACTAACAGTATCACCGGGACAGATCGTGGTTGGTTTATTCGTACTGATGCTGGTATCCGGAAGAGCATAAACCGTTACTGTTTGGCTGGCACTGTTGCTGCAGCCGTTAGCATCGGTTACCGTAACCGAGTAACTACTACTTTGGGCGGAGTTGATACTTTGGGTGGTTGCTCCGGTACTCCAGTGGTATGCACTATTAACCGGGGCACTTAAAATAACACCTCCTCCCAGGCAAAAGGCCAGGGCCCCGTTTGCGCTAATGGCTGAAGACGGTAATGGATGCACTGTTACCTGTGTTTGTTGAGATGCGGCGGTGCAATTGTTGGCATCTGTAACAGTAACGGTATATGCGCCCGTTTGAGATGCAGTGATGCTTTGTGTAGTGGTCCCATCGCTCCATAAATAATGGCTATTGTTGGAAGCCGTTAGCGTAACACTTCCTCCGGTGCAAAATGCGAGATTTCCGCTGTTGCTGATATTAGCCGTGGGTAATGGGTTGACTGTTACAGTTGTTGCACCTGATAAAGCACTGCAATTGCCGGTATTGGTTACCGTAAGTGTATAGCTGCCTGCAGTTGCGATCGAAATATTTTGAGTGGTTGAGCCGTTGCTCCAGTGGTACGTCAAACCTACAGGTGCACCTAGTGTAACACTGTTTCCCTGACAAATAGTGGTTGAGCCGGAAGGGGTAATGACTGCGGAGGGCAGAGCAGAAGTAGTAACGGACACTGCAGTAGACTGGGCATAGCAGCCATTATAGATCTGAACCGAATATGAGCCGGCAGCCGAGGCGGTGTAAGCAGAAGCCGTGGCTCCGTTAACAGGAACGGTATCATTGAACCACTGGTAAAGATAGCTTCCGTTAGCGGCATTTAAAGTTACATTTTGTCCCGGGCAAAGTGAAGTTGAGCCTGATGGTGTGACCCCGGCTGACGGGGCCGAAGTAATAAGACTTACGGTAGTTGTATCGCTGTAGGCAGTATTTGCACCAAGCCCTATTTTTACCCAATAGTTGCCGGCTTGTGCAGCTGTATATGATGCTCCCGTAGCGCCACTTACGCTACTGCCGTTGTAATACCATTGGTAAGTATAGCGTTTGCCAGTAAGGGTTTGCAAAACCACCGACTGTCCGCTACAAAATGAAGTGGCACCTTGTGGTATAACCCTACGGTCGACAATAATGTCTGTATCACCATTCAGATAAGGAAGATAGGAATAAAAGACGATCATCATTTCGTTGGTAGTGGCTTCCCCGGCGGTTACCGTTTGTGGTGGTGAGTTTGGATTATTCGGGTTGTTGCTGGTGTTGTCATAATATGCAGAAGCCCATAAAGTGGAACCACTTGGTATTTTGAGTGCATTCGGAAAAGCGTAGCTGCCCTGCCAATGGAAATTCCAGTTCGGTATGCTGATAAGCGGAAGCGTATCGCCCGCGGTTGGTAGGTTGGCCCATGATTTTATAGATCTTCCTATCAGGTGCATGTGAGGGAATGCGGCTATAACTGTAACATTGGCCGGAACGTTATACCTCTCATAATATGTTTTGGTGGTGTTGGCCGGTATGTTAATGGGGCCGTTGGTCATATCCTGTATATAATTCAGAACGGGGGCCACAGTAATGTTGCGCTGTGCAATGGGGGTCAGGGTAAAATTGATCCGGGTACTGTCAGTTTGCCCTTGCGACCCGTTAGGGTAGTGAACCTGTACCACAATATTGGTATGTGCAGGCAAACGAAATCCGGTTCCTACCGGTGTGTAATAGGGAGAAGAACCCGGCGCCCATCCATTGATCAGGATGGATGCCAGAGAACCGGTTCCGCCTGCATTGGTGTATCCGGGACCAGGATCGTTGGCATCCAGGTTGGCAGGCCCGCTGGTCGAATCCTGATAAATAAGAACGTGATGAACAATAGCTGCATTTCCCGGTACTGCTTCAACCGCAGTGATGTACATATCCTGTGATAAGTTGGTTGGAATAGGGAAGTTTCTGTAAACATCGCCTGTTCCGCTTACCGTATAAGTAGGTATGACTACCGAAAGGCTTACGCTTGATAATTGAGAACCGGGGGCATAAGTGGGTTGGGCCGGGGCCTGCGTTACATCACCTTCCGGCTTTCCACCACTGACCCATTGTTCAATGATGTTTATATCATGAGCGCTCAGGATGCGCTCATGCAAAAAGCGGCTGTATGTGGTGTCCGGTGGCCAGGGAGGCATGATGCCTGCAGAAAGATCACCGGCTACCAGGCCTGCGTGTGTATATGCATCATTATAACTCAATAGCGAGAACGGAGCAATAGAACCCGGATGATGGCAACCTGTGCAGTGTGCATACAACAGAGGCGCTACATCATGCGCCCAGGTAGGTGTACTTGCCTGTAGCGTTCTACCCAACATAGCAGCGACAATCACCAGTAAATATTTACTCATAACATTCTTGTTTGTTTAAAAGTAAATATTTTTCCTGAATGATAGTTTTCGATGAATTGGATACTGTCTTATTTGAAAGGAGTTCAGGATACATTGAAAAGGTAACGCGATTATTTAATCCCAGGATTAAATAATCGCGTTAAATTATTAGCTGTCGCCTGGTCTGGCGTGGCCGCTTCAGGCCCGAAAAATGCGTATTGATTAATGATCTGGGGAATTAGCACTCTCAGGCCAGCGATTTATCAGCTCAATTCTCCGACACTGCGGTGAATGAATTCGGTTAGTGCCTTGCCTTTTAGCATACCCTGGGCCAAGAGGGCCAGATCGTACAACTGGCGCGCGTGGGCATTATTGTTTTCACTTAGTAGTTTTTTTACCGATGCATGATTGGTGTTCACCACAACATTCATTTGCTCAGGCATTTCTCCCATGAACGAAAACTGGCTGCCACCCGTGCGGCTCATGTCGCTCATTCTGCGCATAAATTCGCCTTTGGTGATCTGCACCGGAACCTCTTCAGGTGCTAATGGCTTTAATTCAACCTGTGCATGTTTGGCATCAACAACTCCGGTAAATATCGTTTTTAATTTTTCTTCTTCCTCTTGGGTTAGAACAGAGGCCGCCTCATCTTCCTTTTCAATCAGCTTATTCAAAGTGTCGGCATCCACCCGCTTAAAAGCCACATCGCTGTGTTTTCCTTCCAAAAACTGGATAAAATGCTGATCGATATAGCCATCCAACTGTATCACCTCGTATCCGTATTTTTCTGCGTTGAAAATATAGGTGTGTTGCGTTTCCAGGTTGGTGGTGTATAGCTGTACCAGTTTCCCGTGCTTATCTTTCTGTAGGGCCTGAGTGTGTTCCTTCAATTCATCAAAAGTGTAGCTTTTGTTTTCGGTATTTTGAAACAAACAAAATTTTTGGGCCGTGTTGTAAAATTTATCGTCGCTTAGCATTCCGTATTTTACAAACATCCCTAGGCTTTCCCATTTTTGTTCAAATGAGGCCCGGTCTGTATTAAAGATCTCAAGTAATTTATCGGCAACTTTCTTTACAATGTGCAGCGATATTTTTTTTACGTTAGGATCGCCCTGCAGATAGCTGCGCGAAACATTGAGCGGAATATCCGGCGAATCAATAACACCCTGCAACAAGGTTAAAAACTCGGGCACAATTTGTTCTACCGAATCGGTAACAAAAACCTGGTTGCTATAGAGATGGATCTTATTACGGCTCAGGTCTGTGTTTGGTTTATATTTAGGGAAGTATAATATACCCTTCAGGTTAAACGGAAAATCTGTATTGATATGAATCCAGAACAGCGGCGGTTCGCTGAAAGGGTATAATTCGTTATAAAATTTCTTGTAATCCTCTTCTGTCAGGTCTGCTGGAGCTTTAATATATGCCGGTGATGTGTTATTGATAACCCGTGGAACAATTTGCATGACAGGTTTGTCATCGGCCCCTTTTTCCTCTAGTTCAGCCTGTTCCGTCCCAAAGCGAATGTTGATAGGTAAGAATTTACAATACTTTTCCAGTACCTGCTTTATTTTACTCTCTTCGAGGTAATCTTTTGATTCGTCGTTAATGTGTAATACCACATCGGTACCACGCTCAGCCTTCTCAAAGGCTTTTAACTCAAACTCGGTTGTCCCCGTGCATGTCCAGTGTACCGAAGGTTCCCGCTTGTAACTTTGGGTAAAGATCTCAACGGTATCAGCCACCATAAATGCCGAATAAAAACCAAGGCCAAAGTGTCCTATAATACCAGCCTTATCGTTGCTTTCAAATTTTTTAATGAACTCCTCCGCGCTTGAAAGTGCAATGGTATTGATGTATTTCTTTACCTCATCGGCCGTCATGCCGATTCCACGATCGCGGATGGTGAGAGTTTTCGCTTCCTTATCTAGTATCACCTCCACGTAAAGTTCACCCAGCTCTCCATGAACTTCGCTCATTTTAGCCAACTTGCTCAGCTTGGTGGTTGCATCTACTGCATTACTTATCAGCTCACGCAGGAAAATATCCTGTTCGCTGTATAGGAATTTTTTAATGATGGGGAATATGTTTTCGGTTGAAACTGAGATCGTACCTTTTTCCATGTAATATATTTTGACTTCTGGAAATTGCAATCTTTGTGCCACAAAGTGATTAACTGACATTTTTGCCAAATAGGGTGCCAGTATTACATCAGGACAGGAATTTTGCATGGAGAGAGACCCGGAGTTGAGTCGAAATGGGATCAAAAGTTCAGGAAATATCTCGTTAAGTTTCTAATTGCTTGTGATTTACTCTGAAAAATTGAGAGAGCGTTTGTAAAAAAATAACGGAGGCTTTCAGAACCCTGGTAACCACAACACCAGTTTCTTGCAGTTGGTTCTTGTCATTTTGCATTTCCGACGCCCAATTCAGTTTGAAATTATATTTTAGACGCGGAAAACTGATATAAAGCAACATTTATGAAATTTGAAACTGCACACAAAGCGTTGAAGGGGATTCCCTTTATTTCAGAAGCTAACGCCAGAGAGATATACGATTTTATTATAAAAAACGAGTTGCGAAATTGCCTGGAACTTGGCTTTGCACACGGAGTGGCCAGCTGCTATATGGCAGCAGCTATTGACGAACTCGGCGGCGGAAAGTTAACATCCGTGGACCTCATTGAAACCAACGCTGCATTCGACCCGCCAATTGAGAAACTTTTAAAGGAGTTGAAGCTTGAAAAGTATGTCGAAATTCATCGCCTGCAAACCGGTTATAATTGGTTTTTACATAATGATATTAAAGCGCAAACCAGCAACAACGTTTGTTTGCCCAAATACGATTTGTGTATTATAGATGGCCCCAAGAACTGGACCATCGACAGCAGCGCTTTTTTTTGCTCGGATAAACTTTTAAAGGACAATGGTTGGATAATTTTTGATGACTATGAATGGACATATGCTAACGCGGCCACCAAGCGTGAAGTTACCGATGGTATTACGCACCGAAACTTATCCGACGAAGAGTTGCACATCCCCCAGGTAAAAGAGATATTCAATTTGCTGGTGTTACAACACCCTTCATACAGTAATTTCAAAATTGCGATTGATGGGGACTGGGTGTGGGCCCAAAAGAAAAAATCTGACGTTAAGAGCGTTACCTATGTCACTTCTACTACGGTGGCAGCTGCTACCAGAAATTTTTTAACCCGGTTAAAGAAAAAGGTGCTTGGGTAGTTAGTTAAACTACTGGCCCGGATGGATTTTCTGTCGTGGGCGATATTCTTGGTTTTATAACAGGAAATGAGGCGTTAGAAGAGTTCCTCTTCTGAGAAGGCGGATGAAATTTTATGTATGGTAATATTTCGAGGATTCCTTTGAATAAGGCCTTCTTTTGTTTTTCCCCGGAAGAATTGTATAGTCTTTTTATCGATTCAGGCCTTTCCGGAGAAGCGAATTAAACCCGAATCTTTTGAAAACTGTTTCCGAATTTGTATGCAGACTCAGTTTTCAAAACAGTTCAGCTATCAACAAATCTAAAAAAAGTAGCCCCGAGGTGCAAATTATCGAACTTTTGGGTACAAGATATGGTCCAAATTTCGCAATTTGAAAAAAGAGTCAACAAATAAAGTTTCGAATTGCAAAGCAAGTTCGGTCATCCGCCTTATGTCATTTTTACCGTTCATCTTCCTTTTTTGAGTATAATAATGTCCCCGGATATTATAGCTCAACCACAGTAACGGTGGCCCTGTCATTACTATCACTACTGTCACCGGTCCATATCCATAAGCTAACAGTGCCAGCCGGGAAGGTATAAATTAGGGAGGTAGTATGCTCGGTGTGAACACTTGTCTGATTATAATATAGAGGAGCTATCGAAGTAATTTGGGTACCTCCCGAACCACCGCCCATGGAAAGAACAGGATTATGAACACCGGTCGAGGTTACATATTGACTGGCATTAACAATAACCAGGTAAGGTCGGCCTGTAGCAGTAAAAGATCCGATCTGCACACCAGTATTTCCATTCCAACCCCCGTTCACTATGCCTGTGGAATAGGTGTGTCGGGAACCATCTACAACGGTCCCCGATGAGTTAACGCCTATAGGCATTGTAGTACCTGAATTGGCTGACGTAAGACTATTAAGCGTTAAACTGTTATTAATACTTACCCCGTTCGTAGACCCGTTAACCTGCATTGCCAGTGAGGTGGCTGAGGCATTGCTGTTATTGTAATATGTATAGAAGTTGATATTGCCAAGGGTATTTGCTCCCAGGTAATTGCCCCCAGCCGTAATATTTACGTTGCCCGGACCGCCTGAACCACCTGCATTATAACAATTACCGCCCGATAAACTTAAAACGCCACCGCCAACACCGTATCCGCTACTGGTATTGGCATTACCGCCAGCTATGGTCACATTACCGCCGCCGCCAAAAGTTGAGATTCCGTTGGTACCGCCTGTAATGGTTACTGATCCACCGCCACCCCCGGTGCCGCCATTGCCGGCTGTAAGTGAAATAGCGCCACCTGAGCCGCTGCCGTTGCCTGTTTGGCCGGTCATTGTTATACCCGCGCCCTGCGTGTTAGCTGTGGCCTGGGCAATGCTTGTAGATACATTAAGTAAGTTGTTACCCGGCGAAGTAGTGCCAATGCCTACGGAACCATTAGCGAGTAAGCTCATAACAGTTACATCAGGCACATAAACGCCCCCATTACCAAGTCTTAAATCCAATTGGGTTTGCGAGTTAATGCCTGCAGCGTATTTGCCCAATGCGAACGAAGCAACCTGCGGGTAGCTTACACCTGTTTGTCCGTTTCGACGGACATGAAATATGTCGGTTGAAGCAGCAGCAGCATTAGTAGTTGAGGTAGATGTGTAGAGTTCCACATTGCTCTTGTTGTTAGATGATGACGAGTTGGTATATATAAAAACGGGTTGATTATCGGTCGTCCCCATAAAATTATTTGTTTGAGCGGAGCCATCGGCATAACTGCTAGGTGCAGTACCGGTATTGCCAGTCGTAAACCAGTTGGTGCCGCCGGTTGGGGCAACAGTAGTAAGGTTATGTGATGCATCAGTATATACAGCTGACGATACAGCCAGGTTGGGCATATTCACATTGCTGCCATTAAGGTACATGGTAGATGCACCGGTGCCTGCGTTGGTATTAAATATTAGTTTTTGCGAAGAGGCCGAGCGCAATATTGCATCACCTATAGCTGCATCCGTAGACCATGAACCTGCAGATTCGGCCAGTCCAAACGCAGCTTTTTGAGTACCCCCGGTTCCCAACCCGAGGCCGACACTTGTATTGCCATCTATAAGTATACCGTCACCGTTTGTGGTAGTATATACATGTAGCCTTTGTGTTGGAGTCGTTTGCCCAATGCCGAGATTGCCATTGTAAAGTGCCATCCAGGTGGCCGCTCCGCCCGCATTTCCTGCGGTATTTTGCCCTACGGTCCAATTCCACCTGGCACCGGTACCGGTCGACTGGGATTCGAAGTTGGTTTGGTCATCTGTCCAATAGTGAATGTTTCCATTGTCATATATATAGGTAAAAGGACCAGAACCCCATGCAATACCATTTGTTCCGGAATTATTAAAGCCTATAGCTCCCTGGGGGCTGGTGCAACCGCCAAATCCTGCATTACTGGTCCAGGTTTTAACCCCTGCCACCGATTGGCTGGTAGTCAAATCCACCCACCCCTGAGTAGATGAGCCTGTACCCCCGTTGGCCACTGGCAGTATGCCCGAAACATAGTTTGCGCCGCCCGCAAGGTTAAGCGCGGTCCAGGTAGGTGCAGCGTTGCCGTTCGAAAAAAGCTGATTGCCCGCCGTACCATAGTTGTTAGCACCATTGAATGCTACAGCACCGGTGTTTAGTAATCTCATTGCCTCGATAGTTGTAGTATTGGTGCAGCTGCCGGCATTACTGGTTTCAAAAACAAGGCCGCCGTTGCACCCACCCATGTCAATAGCGCCTACTCGCGCGCTTATGCCGGTACTATTATAGGTGGCAAAATCAATATACGAATGATTGCCCGCACCGCCGGTTGTTGAAACAAGGCGCAACAGATCTGCAGCGGCGTTATCAATTTCAGTTTTTACCGATGGGGTGGAGGTGCCTATACCCACGTTGCCATTACCCATAACAGCCATTACCGTAGTACCTGAACTTGCCTGCGATGAGCCGGTTGACAAATCAAGAATGCGGGTTGCAGCATTTGTACTGTTTACTTTAACTGCAAGGCCATTGGCATTTGTGCCGCTACCTGCGTTATACAAAGTTTGGGTGTAGCCTGCCGCGTTATTGGCCCAGTTAATTGAATTGGCCGAGGTGCCGGCGCCATCAGTTCCCAGGGTATTGGTAGCGGTGTTGGCAAGTTGCGTTTGGGGGGCGGTAGTTCCAATACCAAAGTTACCTGCGCTTGTCATCGTAAAGCGATCATTAAAAGTGCCACCCGATGCGAAGGTGTAGATAAGGTTTGACCCGCCGTTGTTAGGATTCACCAGTTTCATATCCATCATTTGGTTATTGGCGCCTCCGCCTGGGTTACTACGCATAGAAAGAATTGCCATGCTATTGGTAGTTGCATTTTCATTTACTATGGATAGCTGGCGCCCTGGATCGGTCACGTCAGAGTTGGCTGAATACGTGGTTGCATTGTTGGCGCTGGTGGTGAGGCCAAGCGCTGCGCGTGCTGTTGCACCGGCTCCAAATACACTGGTCCCGGTCCATGTTTTATTGCCTGCTGCTGTTTGATTGGTTGTAAGATCCACCCACCCTTGGGTAGATGACCCCGTACCGCCATTGGCCACTGGCAGTATGCCGGTAACATAGTTCGCGCCACCTGCCAGGTTGAGTGCAGACCAGGTAGGTGCAGCGTTGCCGTTTGAAAAAAGTTGATTGCCCGTTGTACCATAGTTGGTAGCACCATTAAATGCCATTGCGCCGGTATGGGTAAGTCGCATCAGTTCGGTTCCTAAACTACCTCCGGTAGTGCCGCTTAAAGCAAAACTAACAAAGCTGGATGCGAAATTAGTGGAAGTATATAAGGTCATACCGCCGCCTGATGACTGTACCATGCCGTACCTGTCATTCGTACCATAGTTCCATTCAACGCCCTGGTTGGTATTTTGAGACGTGCCATTCATGGTAATGATGCCCCCGAAATTGGCATTGCTCGACCATGTCTTTACACCGCCTGCTGTTTGAGCAGTAGTAAGGTCCACCCATGCCTGGGAAGAAGAACCCGTACCACCATTGGCCACCGGCAATATGCCCGAAACATAGTTTGAGCCGCCTGCCAGGTTGAGGGCAGCCCAGGTAGGCGCTGCGTTTCCATTTGAAAAAAGCTGATTGCCTGTAGTACCGTAATTCGTAGCGCCATTAAATGCCACCGCACCGGTATTGAGTACCCTCATCCGCTCGGTGGTAGTAGTGCTTGTAGTGCCCTGGTTGCCAGTTTCAAATACCAGGCTACCATTATTGCTTCCCATATCAACTGCTCCAATTCTGGCATTGAGATAGTTGCCGGCAAAAGTCTCGAAGTCTATATACGCATGATTTCCGACACCTCCTGCAGTGCTTGTCACTTTCATTACGTCTGCGCCCACATTGGATACCTCCAACGGGGCCTGGGGTGTTGCGGTACCTATACCCACATTGCCACCCCTGGCATTAAGCGCCAACTGGGTTGTTGCTAAACCGTATTTTACAGCTTGTATATATCCCAGGTCGTTCGTTTTATCGGCTCCCATGTATAGGATATAGTCAGATGTTCCCTGTGTGCCCGAACTATTGGTTCCGGTTAGTATCGCCAATCCGCTGGATTGAGACTCAGTATTGCTGTAAAGGCCGCTGGCATTGTTAATAGTAACTGTTTGCGCCCCTGCTATGCCGCTACCAACAGTAACAGTGCCCCCGTTATCGTTTAAAAATGTTGAGCCGTTGTGGTCATCATTAAGATATACTGCGCCCTCAAGCGAGTTAGAATAACCACCCCTAAGATATACGTTTCCGTTACTTCCGGTACCGGTGGTACCACCATTTACAAACACACTACCGCCGGCAGCAGTGCCGGTAGCCCAACCGGCATCTAACACCAGGTTACCGCCGGTCGTGTTACTGTTACCTGCATTAGGACCACGCAAAACGCCGCCGAAAGGGGTGCCCCCATCACCGGTGCCCAGCACCATGTTACCGCCGGTGTAATTGGCAACGCCGGTAGAGTTAGTGGTGGAATTTGTATTGAAGATCATGTTGTAGTTGGTGCCGCCTGTGGCCAGGGTTACAGTGGTGTTTTGGGTTAAATTTCCGCCCAAAGTGATATTGGGAGAACTTCCGCCGCTTGAGGTAAGTCCGTTACTAGCGGTAACCGTGATAGTTGTACCAGCTACGCCACTGGCACCCGATGGTCCGGAAGGACCAGTAGCACCCGTAGCACCGGAAATACCGCTGGCACCTGTTGGGCCCTGAATACCTTGTATGCCACTAACACCTGAAGGGCCTTGAGCACCGGTTATTCCGGAAATACCGCTCGCGCCTGTTGGGCCTTGAATACCTTGTACGCCACTAACACCTGAAGGGCCTTGAGCACCGGTTGCTCCGGAAATGCCGCTCGCACCTGTCGGGCCCTGAATACCTTGTATGCCACTAACACCTGAAGGGCCTTGAGCACCGGTTGCTCCGGAAATACCGCTCGCGCCTGTTGGGCCCTGAATACCTTGTATGCCACTAACACCTGAAGGGCCTTGAGCACCGGTTGCTCCAGAAATACCGCTGGCACCTGTTGGACCCTGAATACCTTGTATGCCGCTCACACCAGAAGGACCCTGAGCACCGGTGGCGCCCGGAGTTCCGCTTACACCAGAGACACCCTGCACGCCCGGTATTCCACTTACACCCTGGGCACCGGGAACACCACTTGCTCCATCTGCACCGGTTGCGCCAGGAACACCGCTAACACCTGCAACACCGCTGATCCCCGGTACCCCACTTACTCCACTAATACCGGCAATGCCGATATTCCAGGATGAAAATGTGCCGCTACCTACGGCATTAGTAATATTAGCTATCATGGTTGTTGCGGAGTAAAAGTTTACCGTTCCCTCCATGTAATTTGTTGCTGAATGTGATATCCTGATTTCGTCGTTAGGCAAATATGCCAGGCCCGATTGAGTGGTAAATGTTTGGCTGCCTGAGCCGATAGTTAGACTGCTGGCGGAGGTAGCCAGATATCCGGGGCCTGTATTACCGGTTGCTCCGGAAGCCCCTGTTGGACCATCCACGCCGGTGGCTCCCACCGGACCGGCAGCACCGTTACTACCCGTTGCACCGGTAGCGCCAGTCACGCCTGAAGCCGCTGCCGGAACCCAGCTGCTTCCATTCCACTGCAATACGTTATTGGTGGAAGGTGCAGCATTCGAAACAGGATTACCCTGTATATTGGTTACTGCGTAATTTTGGGTGGCTGTAACATACCATGCACCTGCCGATTTATTGTATTGAAGAGTAATACTTGAGCCTGCATTATCAAGTATGTTAGCCCCAGTTTGAGTAATGATAGAACTACCCGTACCTGATGAATTGTTATTGATAATGGTTAAAGTGTAAGCCGTAGTATTTACCAAAGTTACTACCTGGCCGTCAGCACCGGTATTTGGGGTAATACCAAAAATTGAAAATAAAGCTGTAGGGCCGGTGATCCGGTAAAAGCTGGCTATATCCGTGGTCCCGGTTATTTCAGGCAGTGTAATGTTATCGTTGGCCCCCCCCCCCGGGAGCCACCGTTACTCAGGCTTAATGCCGCTCCTTCCCGCAGTGAAAGCGCACCGCTTATATCCAGTTTTGTTACCGGCGAACTATTGCCTATACCCACATTTTTTTGTGCAAACATGTGCATGGTTACAGCCGTTATTGCGATAAAAAGGGAGAGCTTTTTCATAGATGTGCTTTGTTTGATTCTTATTTTGTTATAACTAGTTTTCTTGAATACATATCGTCGCCCGCCTCTATTATTACCGAGTAAGTGCCTCCGGCAAGTGGTCGGGCATTAAAACTGATGGTATTGGTTCCAGACAACAGGCTATACTCTTTGCTTGTTATCTGCTGACCGATAATATCATAAATCTTTATATTGATGTTTTGCGACAACGAAGTGGTGATATTTAAACTGCTTTGGTCGCTGGCAGGGTTTGGATACAACTCGCCTATCACAAATATGTTGCCACCGGTTATCATCGCTTGTACTACATCCGTAGGCGATTGGCCGCCGTTATTATCTACCTGTATCAGGCGGTAGTAGTATACCACATCCGGGCTTACATGATGATCGTCGTAGTTGTAGGTATGTTCAGTTGTTGTGCTGCCATTTCCGTTAACCCAGTCAATTTCAGAAAAGTTTAGTCCGTCTGTGCTGCGTTGTAATTTAAAGCCCTGGTTATTTATTTCCAGCGAGGTGATCCAACTTACCTCTATATAAGTATTGTTTACCGGATAGGCTTCCAGGCTGATCAGTTTTACAGGCAGCGCGTTATCCGAGTTTGATTTATCAAGCGAAAACTCTGAAAATCCGGTGTAGGTGCCTCCTGGTATACCGGTGCCGCTATAACATCCTGTATTTAAACTCCAGGTAAGCAGATCGGTGGGGGTGGAGGCCTGGCTTAGGATCTGGCTTGTCCAGTTTTGCAGGCTGGGGTCATATCCATAGGTTTGGCCGGCATCATCATATTTTAGTACTCTCCATGTTTCAAGTGTTAAGCTGGCCGGGCCGGTAATTTTATTGGGGAAAGCCTCTAAGCTATAAGTAAATGCATTGTTGCTGCTACTGGTAAAGGTCCAGTATCCGTGTTTAATAGTAAGCCCATCCATGATAAACCATTGCGGTTGGCTTGTGCAGGGATCATTGGCAAAGTAGTAGTTATAACCCAGGTTATCAGGGGCTGCATAATTTCCCCAGCAACCTATACAGGTTACGTCAATAGTACCGGTATACCCTGTTCCGGATATCCCACTGGCGCTGGTTTCGTAATCGCAGAATTTGCCTTTCACCGTTTGGGTGCCACCGGGTACTAAGTTAAAGTTAAAACGTGTAGCATTAAAACCGTGTAAGTAAGTACCGATGGGATAATCATACGAAGAGGCCGAACCGATGGCGCGTTGTAAGCCACCATTACTGCTCCCCGAGGTGCCTTTGGTTAAGATATAACCTGTGGTGGGGTTACCGTTGACGGTGAGCGCCGGGTAGCCGTTGATGGCCCCCACATCGGTATTTTGTATGTCTAACAGGTATTCATTGCCGGTGCCACCGTCATAAGTGGTGCCGTCGAAGGTTTTTAAAAGGCCGCCTAACCCGTTGTTGGTTATTCCTGAGGTAATGGATGGATTGTAGCTATTGGTTAAAACTCCCGATGGATATGAGGAATAGGTCGTTCCGGTATTGAACACCAATGAACCTGATACCGATACATTGGTTTGCATTTTTACAGTATCCGTAGCCGACTGTTTATCTAACACCAGGTTGTAAAATGTTGCTGTGCCAGTGCCTTTTATAAACTGCGTGCCAAGGCCGGTAAATTTTACGGCCCGGTCGGTAGATGAAGTGCCCGGATCAGGTTGAAAGGTGGTGCCGCTTACGACATTAAAGTCGCCATCCAGTTCAATAATACCATTATTGGTAAATGAGCCTGTTGAACTGTAAACGGTATCAGGTGCGTTGGTAATGGTTCCCTGAACATGCAACAATGCGCCTTTTTGTACGCAAACAACCGAACCTGTGTTGTAGAACTCATTCTGGCTAAATACCCCAAGGGGGAATAATATTAAAATGAGCGGGGAGAATTTTATCACACTAATATTTTGACCTCAGGCGAATAATCAAATCATCAACAATAACATGCTACTCCCCTATTTATAACTTCGGTCTTGTTAAATCTTAATAGGGACAATGCGCTATCTTCTCAATTTTCATACCCTAAATCTAGGTGCGAATTGTTAAACATGACAACGCTTACAGATAAAAACGCGAATAGTTCTACAATAAAATGACGTTGATAAGACAAAATTATTCGCTAGAGTATAATTACTTATAAATCAATAATTTATGCGCATCATATTTCTGAAGCTGAATTTATTTTCGTGTCATTTATGACACAGTCTCTAATAATTAAGTATGCTATTTATTTTTTAGAGACTCCTTTTAACTATGTATAATCGAATACATTACAAGACATAAGATGTTTGGTTTATAGGTCAACCCGGGCATTTGTTTCAGATTGAATCATGATAAATTACAAAGCGTCACTACCAAATCCGGTGGAGTAGTTTTTGCAGAGGACGTTGAACCGGTTCAATGGCCAGGTTAAAGTAACAAGACCATTTTAACCAGTAGAAGTTACCTTATTCGTTTGAAAGACAAACCAGTCGTCGCCTGAATGGTAGCATAGGAAAAGATTAACAGTGTTAAACGCAAAGGAGGTCTTGTAATGATGTTGACAACAGGGCTGGCATTGCGTTTACTGTTTGCAATATAATAAAGTCCCTTGCTGAGTTCAGGGATGGAAGTGGGAGGGTATTATATTGTTAATACGTATCAGGATTATCTTGGGAGCTATTGGAGTTGTCATTACCATGATTCAATTTATCGAACTCCTGAAATCAGCTCCGGATAATGGTTTCGATGAAATCGGATCATTTACGCTCCTTGAGATTCCATTCAATCGAGCCGATAAAAAATAGTCCAAATAAGGATTTGAGCAAAAAGGTGCGCTTGGGTAGACTTAAAGGTAGAGTTATCGAACTTTTTGGGTGATATTCAGACAGTTATTTTTTATCAAAATAAGATATAAGATAATCATTGCTATTATGTTTCCAAAAATATACCTGTAAACAATGCTCCAGCGGAACATGACCTTTTTCAGCGATTCCTTATTTTTAAATTACTCTACTTCCAGTTTGCGGGTTTCAAGCCCGTTGCTATCGCTTATTTGTAAAATGTAAACACCTTTGGCAAGATTACCCGCATCTATAGTTGTTGTGTATGCGCCGTTTATTTCAGCGACTTCACTTTGCAATATTACTAGCCCCGTAAGGCTTTGTAAGCAAAGCCGGATATGTTGGTCAGCTTCGCTTTTAACCTGCACGGTAAATTTGCCTTGCGAAGGATTAGGATAAACGTTAACGTAAGATACCAATCCCTCATCTTTTATGCCTGTTATTGGTTTGTATTTCATCACCGTGCTGCCATGCGTGTTACCGTAGTCTTCATATCCCACATACACATTATTATTGCCGTCAATAGCAATTGAATTATAATCAGCCTCTGAAGATGAAAAATCAGCGCTGCCAACATTAATCCAGTTTCCACCGGATAAAGTTTCTACAGTGATTTTGCCGGCATTTGGATTATCGCTATAAGCAACATAAGGCACACCGTTGCTGTTAATGGCTAAACTTACATAGTCGGCTTCGCCGCCCGAAAGCCCCTCAGCTCCGGCAAACACCCATGCACTGCCATTGTATTTCATTACACTGGCAGCATATTTAATGGCAGCACCACTATCAGAAAACGCCACATATGGTGTACCCGAATTATCAATAGCCATTGACACATAATTTACCGCCGAAGGCGTAAAAGCGGCTGAACCAACAGCCACCCAATTACTACCATTGAATTTATTTACTGATACGCCATTACCGTTGGCTAAGTCTTTATAGGCCACATAGGCGGTACCGGTGCTACGGTCAAATTTAAGATTTACATAATCGGCTGCGCCCGCCGAAAGTCCGGGTGCACCATAAGGCGCAAACTGTGTTCCGCTGTATCTTTCAACCGTAACTTTCGAATTATTGCCATAATCCTTAAAAGCCACGTAAGGTTTGCCATCGCTTCCAACGGCAAGCGAAATATAGTCTGCTTGCTCTGTAGTAAAGCCCGGCAGGTCAAGTACCTCCCAACTGGTGCCATTGAATTTTTGTACGGTAACCGACCAGTAAAACAGCGAGTCTGAAAAAGCTACATAAGGCGTTCCGGTAGCGCTGTCAATAGCCAGCGATATGTATGCTACAGCGCCGCCCGTAAAGCCGGCCTCGCCCACTGTTACCCAACTGCTGCCGTCATATTTTTTAACGGTTACCGAGTTGTAGTTCTGAACATCCTTGTATGCAATATATGGCGTGCCACTCTGGTCAACAGCCATAGAGGTATACGCCACCTGGCCCGTCGAAAATCCCACTGAACCAACGGGTTGCCACTGAGCATAACTAACACCTGAAATAAATAGAGCGATGAAAAGTAAAAGCGAGGGGTAAAATCTAGGTTTCATGAGCTTCGTTTAGTTTTGAATTTTGAGCGAATAAATCAAAAACCAATATCCGTTTAGTAAAATAACGGACAATCGGTGAAATACTAAAAATTTCTGACCACGAATTTAATAGCCTAATTTGGTGTAGCCTGCATCATAAGCGGTTGCCTGGCAGATGTATTCCCGGGAAGAGAGTGGGTATTGAGAAAAAACAGAGCGATGAATTTTATTCTCTATCCTTACCCTCATCTCCCCCTCTGATTTTAGTAGCCTTATGCACCGACTTATCGAACCTTTGGAGTGATATTCAATTAGTTAGTGACTACCAACTAATTAATAGTTTTTTTACTTGACAATAAATAAGTTGGAAACATAATTGATTTTCTAACTATCTGCCTTTTCAAATTTATATCAATATTAAGTTCAGAGTTTTCCAAATTGAAAGCTTTCTTAAATTTTCTGGCCATTTGAGGCGATCAACTCCGCAATTTGGCGGATAGCTTTTTCTGATTCCGGAATACCGAAAATGGGCCAAACGTGCATCATTTGGAGATACTCAAAATAATTGAGCAGTACATCTTTACTTTCACAGAGTGATTTAAATTTTCTGTGGTCGGCATTCATTATTTCGTGTGTGCCTGAAAATAGACTCATGGTTGGCAGGTCCCGTAAATTGCCATATAATGGACCAACCAGCCAATTTTTTGTATCTGAACCGTTGGCATAAAACAAACCTGCTATACTAGGGCCTTCAATAGTTAAAGCCGGATCGTATTTTTCAACGGGCAGCATATCCAGATTAGTCATTGAAATATCTAGCCATGGCGATAACATTATCAGCTGTGATGGTAAAGCAATACCCTCCTTTTTCATTTTAAGCACTAAAGCGAGAAGTAATCCGCCTCCCGCTGAATCGCCCATAAAAAGGACATCTTGCTGGCTATGCGATGCATATACCTACTTTATCAATTTTTCCATCATGAAAATGGTTTCCCGGTAACAACTTTCAGGTGCAAGTGGGTAATCAGGAACGATGAAGCTTACATCCGATTTATCGGCCACCAGTTTTATAAAATTCCAATGGTATGGGCGCAGGCTGTTAACGTAAGTGCCACCGTGAATGTAAAGAATAGCTTCTTTTTGCTTTTTTAAACGTTTGGGTGTCAAATAAAAAATATTTCTACCCAGTATCCTTTTGGTTTCAGTATTAAAATTGTCCCTAATGATAGCAGTCGGGAAAGGATCATCGCCTCTACGGTTAACTTTTTTTCTTTAATATTTTTGGCAAACTTCCCTTTTAGGTCCATAAGTCGGGCAATGGTTGCGATTAAACGGCTCCTAAAACTTACAGGTTCCTGGTGGACATAAAAAGTTCCCTTTGCACGATTATTTTCTTTAAGCATTAAAAAGTTTATTGAACTGCTTTAAAAAATTTATAAAACCTTATGCTGCCAGTATCATTAGTCCGCCCATAATGGAAATGTTTTTCATAAAGTTTACCACCTGGTTCTGCTTCTCCTCTACAGATGAAGACGAGAAATTATGGAAAATGAAAGGGGTTGGCAACAGGTAAATAAACAGAACCCAGGCTGCTATGCTGGTATGGAAAGACAGGAGAATTGATGCGCTGCAACCTACTTTATAGTGATGAAGTGCTGAACTGGCAAGTTGTGAGCTTAACCGAAAGCACACTTAGTCTATACCAGGTTGCAGATGAAATAACCTATTATTGTATTAAAGTTCAGGATTAAATTATCTACTTAATTAAAATTAGTAGTTCTGTTTTACCAGCTGAGCCAATCGCTGATGTATTCGTCCAGGCCGGATAATTTTTTATTCACTTTTGCCTTATAGAAATAGTTTGGTTCAAAGTTTATATCCACGCATTTTTTTGTCTCGATATACTCTGGATGCTTTTTATCCCTTAAAATTTGGACCATATTATTATATCCTATTATACCCCCGCTATCTCCTGGCGGGGAGGAATACCTTCCGCTAATACAATATGGATATTCTTTAAAGTCTTCTTTCGGGAGAAATCTTTTAAAAACAACATAATGTATCCATCTTGCCCTGAAATCATATGTATAGCGCAAAACATTCCTCGTATCCACGAAAACGGAGTCAAGCGTGATTTTTCTTGCATCAAGTATTACTTCACCATTATCGTTGGCAATATTTTCTGATTCACCAAAAATAAAATCGTTGTAATCGAATTCAAAAGCGCTGTAATTACCCCAGCCAAAAGCAATTTGGATAATATGGTGCAGTTCAAAAAGGGTAGTTTCTTTCTCGACTTGCAGCACTCTATAAATGCGGGGCTCTGATTTCTCTATGAAAACATCTAACTGAATAATCTCCATATTAACACACTCTTTTGGCGTAAACACAAGCCACAGTTTTGATACTGTTTAACCAATCTTATTTCATATCGCTGCACCAATTATACCCTCCGTCCGATGCAAATTTTTTGAAAAATTCTAAGTAAATAATTTGCCTAGCTACTTGCAAGCGAAATATTCCCTTGCATGAATAATGAGCAGGATTACTTATCCTGGATATGTCTCGTATGCCAGATATGTACAGGTTTTACTGAAGCAACTTCTTCAAGTCTCAAGCTCAGTAGATGGAATAAAACCTTCGGATTGGTCAATAAAGTACTCAGGATGAAAAAGTGTGTTACTCAACTCTTCTTTCTTGCAATAAGTCAAAAAACAAATTTCAGCTGAAGTGATGTTCAATATCAATGAGCAGGATTGCTTAATTTATAAGCCTGTTGTGTTTATTTGAGCTGAACTTTTTAAGTTTGATGAAAGCCGAAACACCCAAAGGTATAACTCTTCATCTTTTATAGGTGGTTTTGCACTTGCCCTTTGCACGTGCAAAGGGACATTCTACTTCGGGGGGGGTAGATGCCCCACTTTTTCAAACTTACCATAGCAAAATCAAAAAAGCCAGACCTAATATTGGGGGCTGGCTTTTTTTGAATACGAGGGGATTTGGGGGATTATCTTTCTATGTCTTTTTACATTGATAATCTGTTTGTCGTTGTATCGAATCCTATATAGTAGTCAAGTTGCAAATTTGTTGCATTGGTCTCAATCTTTGATTTATTCTTACTAAGGACAGATATTTCAAACTCCAGATTTCGCAACTCGTCCTGTGCATATGTAAGCAACGCGCCCTTAAAGCCAGCCATCTCTTGCTCAATCAAATTTCTTTGGTTTATTAAAAGCTGTAGCTTGTTCGACATATTTTTGATTACGTTATTCATGCTGAAAAGATTCTTAAAGTTTACAAATGAGTAGGATTGCCTATGTCTACTTTCCTTAAATAGCAAAGCCAGTTCGGGGGCGACTGGCTCTGAGGGTATTATTTATAAATGCGGTTATAAAGAACTATGCGCTAACTAATATTATATCTGGTTAACAAAATCAAAAATAGGGATGAAGTATTTAATGCCAACTGACGAAAGTCAGTTCATCAGCTGATTTTTTTCGGGCGGGAAAATAATGCTTTGGATATTTAACGGGGTGCGCAAATTAGCAATGCCGAAAATACAACGACAACGAAACTACTCAGCACTTCTACTATCCAGAGGAAAGTCAGATAAGCCCTATAGTCTTTTTTTAGCTCAGACGTTTTCTTGGTCTGCATGGATTTATATTTGGTATTGAAAAACACTTCAACACCAATATTGTGAATTCGGAAAAGAATAACTGAGACCCAAGTCCAAACGAAAAACATTATAATCAATAACAAAGTGGCGATGTAAAACAACATGATAAATTAAAGAATTAGAGATTATAAAAGTATACCTCTTTACATACGCGGGGAAGTAAAGGTTACCGCTTGTACCAACAATTATTTTAAAAAAAGCCAGCACCATGTGGTTGCTGGCTTAACCTTTGTTGATGTGTATGAATTCGTCTCAAATATAAACTTGTTTTGGGAATTGCAGAATTTCTGACATTTACATTTAACTTCTGAAAATCAAAAAACCGATGCCGATTCCGCAGAGAATTTCAACTGCCCAAAAAACTGCCATATAGAATGTGAACTGATTGAAGTGTTCGGCATACGTTTGATTGACAGCTGTTGCTTTCTTTCTGTAAGCATTATTTACGCCCCCTTGAGCATATATGGTAATGAGCAATAATAAGCCCCATATCCAGACACATATCAGCGGCATTATCAGATTATTTAACCATCCCATGAGTTAATTGTGTTTATTACATCGTTATTTTTAATCTTGAACCCAGAATCCTTTCTCACGCGAGACTCAACTCTTCTTTCTCGTTTTTTACCATTTTATTATTAGTAGATGAGGCATTGGGTACTACTTTGTTTTCCGTAATTTTATAAATAGTTGGTTTGCGACTCTTGGCAGATATCTCAAAGTCAAGGTTTCTTAACTCTTCCATGGCATGTTCTTTAATTCCTCCGCTCAAGTCGTCTATGACTGATAGTATTAACGCCCTCTCTTCTTTCAGTAATTCAAGTTGTCTCTCCATAGGAATAAATACGAGCCGACATGAAGAAAAGATGCAGCTTAATATGCATTTGAGTAGGACTAACCATAATCACAAAGCACAAAATGTAATGAGATTATATTGCATCACTTTAAATCGCAGTTCTCAATTTCCAGGTCAATGTTTGAGCTGACAAAAATCAGGCTTGTGCAAGAAGTTGTAACTTTTCGAAAAAAATCATAGTGAAATGATTTGTTTGCCAATGTAATTGAGGAAGGGTGCTCATTGTAGTTCAGGCTCATAATGGGTCATAATTATATAAAATTAAAGTCAATGAAGACTATCACTTCCGTATATGAAAAAATGAGCCTGATTAATCTGTTGGTTGCGCTCTATGCTTTCGCTATGATGATTATGGTCTTCGTTCTGATAAACATTAAATAGTATTCTCTTAGCTCATTCCTTCTTTCCTAACTCCTGGTCAAATGGAAAGTTTTCTCTCAAATTTCAGTGGGTATTACTTTTAACCAGTAGGCGTAGGAATCTTTGGCTATCGCCATAAATGCTATTTCATCATCATCAATGTTATAAAGAGTATAAACCAACTGTTCTTCATATTTGGCTCCCTTCAAGGCATCGACTAATAAAGTATTTGCCTCAGAGATTAATTTAAATGGGTATAAAATGTAGGTTTCTGAGTCCAGCACTTTATTGTAACCGCTTCTTTGGCACACAAGAAATTTGATACCAGTTTCCCTAAGCTCAGATAGCGTTTCGAGGGTAAAGTGTTTCATGGCTGCAATTTTAAATGTTACCAAAAGCTTTTTCTTAAAAAATATTTCATGCGGATACAAATCAGGAAATCCTTACTCTTTCATTGGCAAGGTTTATAAAAATTTGTTCTTCGTCTCTTTCCATTGTTGTTCAAGTCTTCCCTTTCTCCTTATCAATCGTAAAATTTTAGTTTGCAGTTCGTCAATCTGTGTTCCTTCACGCGCCATTGCCAGTCTTTCTTCTATCTGGTCAATGGTCAGTTTGCTATTCTGATAGCTTGCTTTGGCAATCTCAATCTTTTCAAACAACTTATCAGAGCGCGATTTGAACACATCTAAATTTCTTCTGAAAAAATAAATTTGCTTTTGTGTGCTTGGGTTTGGTGACGTAGCTGATTTTTTTTCGCAGTCACTCAGTTCTTTATACAATTTGCTGGTGAATTTTGCAATTGCTATATATAGCCTGTCAGCTAACTTCAGCGTATTTTCAAACGCATGGTCAGGAAGGATAGTCGCAGCCTGACTGTTTGTTGTGTTGAGATTTGAACTTAGCATAGGGAGATTTTTAAGTTGATTAAATCATATGCTAAAATTAACGCTGACCAGACCGACAAAACAATGAGCAAACATGCTCAATCCATGTTTTTATTGCTGAATATAATATATACGCTAAAGCTGGTTGCCTAAAAGGAAACGCATATCTCAAACAAATGCGGCAATTATTTTAAAGGCATACTACACTGATGTATTTGTGCGAATCAGATTTTCCCGATAGTTTTTCAGCCTGTGAGTATGTATGCTCAATTTGAGCGCCTGAGTTAATCATTTCTTGGAACATAGCTTGGGATTTGAGCAAAAATTGTAAGGTTCAGCATCAATAGTGCGGGTAGTATAATTCGTTTCATGATTGGTTTGTTTATCTCTTTATAGCTGATTCAGCCTAAAGGTTAACGCTCATGGAGAAGTTTATTTCTAATTAAGCCTTGCACCTAAGTTCGGATTGCCTTGAGCTACCGAGTTTGTTTAATAAAATGGAGCATGATTTTTTTACGAGGTATGAAAAAATGAGCACTCCTATTCATGCGTTTTTTATAAGAATACCACTAGATATGTATTTAATTTAAATGTAAAAATGCCAATTTGGGCATCTTAAATATAAAATATGACTATCTCTTAAAGTAGTTAGTAGAAATTACTCATTAAAAAAATAGTTACGTATAATTATATGTATATTTAATTGCATAAAGATAAATAAACTTTAAAGCTAAAATATGAACGATAAAGAAGCGCTTTTATTGATTGGGAAAAACATTCAAAGGCTGAGGAATGCAAAAAATATCAAGCAATATCAACTTGCCGCGATGTGCAATTTTGAAAAAGCGAATCTCTCTCGCATTGAATCAGGCAAAACAAACGCAACCATGCTTACAATCCAAAAAATCGCCACAGTGCTGGAGATTCCGATGCGCGATTTATTCGTTGATTCGAGCAATTAGAATGAGGTATGGGATTTTACCATGTTTTACCTAAGCGGATTCAATTATAATATAGTATTATTTGCTTAACCAGCCAAAGTCTAAACCGACCCTATCCAGATAATTCTGTGCTTACAGCAGTAAACACTGAATTTACGCCCGTTCCATCGAACGTTTTCAGCGTATTCGATGCAATGCCGTTATAAAAAGTTTTTTTTATCGGACAGTACAGAAATGTTTTGTTATCATAAATTAGCGTTTTGATTCACAATACCCCCCCTGTGTTTTTTTGAATGCAAGCAACATCAGGCATATGAGGTATTTTTTTACTGCAATTATTGTTTTAAGGACATTAGGTTTATGGGCGCAGGTGCCCGCTAATGACGAGTGTTCGTCGCCAACTTCATTGGGTACGCTGGGCAACCCCGGTAGCTGCGGTAGCGGTATTAAAAAGGGCACCACTACCACCCTGGCCGGCACCAACGCAAATGCAACCCCGGGTAACCCGTACTACCCGGGGTTGTAATAATACCAACCAGGTAAATGATGTTTGGTATTCGTTTGTAGCGCCGGCCAATGGTTTTGGCGTTAACATCCATATAAGCGGCGGTACGCTGGCTACTCCTTCAGTGGCCCTTTACCAGTACACGGGTTCCTGCGATTCGTTGCAGGAACTGGCGTGCAGCACGGGCATAAACGATACTGTGTCGCTTATTGCATCAAGCGGTATAATACCCGGGCAAACGTATTACATACAGGTTAGTGGTAACGATGCCACCACTATGGGTACTTACAACCTGGCGATATATGCCTTCCAGGATTGTTCAGATTGTTTAAATGCTGGTACCCTAACAGTTTCACCTTTGCCTGTTAATGGTGTTTACCAGCCGGGCCAGGTAGTATCGTTTTGTTTTCATATTGACAGGTGGACCCAAACGCAAAATAACTGGCTGCATGGGGTGCAAATGGCCTTTGGTCCGGGTTGGGACATTACCACGCTCACTACTTCGCCACCGCCGCCTTATGCATCTACGTCGGCCTATTATGGTGGTGGGACACCCGCAAGTTGCGGCAGTTGGAGCTATTACCCTACAGGTATTACCAGCTCTGCTACAGGTGCCGCTTGGCCCGCAGGTTTTTATTTTAACGGTACCTACAGCGTAAGCGCCTTAACCGGTTTACCTAATGGTTGTACTTCGCAAAACGACGGTAACCCCGGTAACAATTTTGGCGATGGCATCAGTAATTCGGGTCTTATCATTAACCCGCCGGCTAACGAATGGAATTTTTGCTGGACAATAGCAGTTATACAAGGCTGCCATCCAGGAACTAGTTTATCAGTACAGGTAAGTACCTCAGGCGATGGTGAGTCCGGCGCCTGGAGCAGTCCTGGTTGCGCTAACGACCCTGTAACCAACTTTACAGCGCTTACAAGTTGTTGCCCGCCCAATATGGCGAGTACGGCTACCTGCCCGGGTGCTAATGCCGGCACAGCTTCCGCTTCGCCAATTGGCAATGCCGGGCCGTATACCTTTACATGGTCGGCCGGAAGTCTAAACGATTCGGTAGAAACAGGCCTGCCTGCCGGTAACTATACGGTTACTGTTGTGGATGCAAACCACTGCTCTGCCAGTGCTTCAGTAACAGTAGGGGCCAACACAGTGCCCGCCTCAAATGCCGGCAGCAATATTAGTTTTTGTTCGGGTTCAAGCGCCACCATTGGCGCTGCCACTACTGCGGGTAATACTTACTCATGGTCGCCGGCTACAGGTTTAAGCAGCAGTGCGGCAGCTAACCCCACTGTAACGCTAACAAATGCCACAGGTAACCCTGTTACCAGCACTTATATGGTTACTACCACCACTACAGCCACGGGCTGCTCCTCAACATCCAGTGTAAACGTTACGGTTAACCCCAGCCCTGCGCCTACCGCCAGCAACACAGGGCCATACTGCACCACATCTGCTATACAACTTAATGCACAGGGTGGCAACACTTATGTATGGAGCGGCCCCGCAGGTTTTACCAGCAACCTGCAAAACCCAACTATTGCCAACGCCACGCTGAGTATGGGCGGCACTTATAACGTTACTGCAACTGCTAACGGAGGCTGCACGGCAACTGCCACCACGCAGGTAGTAGTAGCCAGCAATTTATCGCCGGTAGTAACCAATACTGGGCCATATTGTGCAGGTAGCTCCATACAACTTAATGTGGCCGGTGGTACTATTTTTAACTGGAGCGGCCCTAACGGTTTTACCAGCACCTCGCAAAACCCAATAATTGCCAACGCAAGTTCAACAATGGCTGGTACGTATAATGTAACCGCCAGCGATGCCAGCGGCTGCAGCGGCACCGGCAGCACCAACGTGTTCGTAAATCCTTTACCAACAGCAACAGCAAGCAACACCGGTCCGTATTGCCAAGATGCCAGCATACAACTGAGTGCTATTGGCGGAGCTACTTATAGCTGGAGCGGCCCTCAGGCTTACACCAGTACGGCACAGGCACCTATAATAACCAATGCAGTGTTAGCAATGGCCGGCGCTTATAATGTAACTGTTACCGATGCCAATGGTTGCACGGCTACTGCCAGTACCACTGTTGCAATTAATGCAGCACCGTTAGCTAATGCAGGTTCCGGTGTGGTTGTAACCTGTGCAAACCCACAGCCTTCATTAAATGCGGCCGCCATACCTGCCGGCGATACCTACAACTGGGGTGGCCCAGGAGTAATAAGTGGTGGCACTACTGCCACGCCTACGGTGAATGCAGCCGGCACCTATACACTTACGGTTACCAATGCCAGCAACTGTAATGCTACAGCCAGTGTAGCGGTAACCTCAACAGTTACCCCACCTAACCTGGTAATAGGCCCCGGTGGTACTATTACCTGCCTAATTAGTTCGGTTACGTTAACATCATCATCATCATTAAGTGGGGTAGGCCTTGCCTGGAGCAACGGCGCAACTACCGGTAGTATTACTGTTACAACGCCTAATACCTACACTATTACTGTAACCGATCCATCCACCGGCTGCACCGTATCAGCATCGGCTACAGTTGCTATTGATATTACAACCCCTAACGTCAATGCAGGCCCTGCGCAAATAATGGGTTGCAACAGCACTATTAATTTGGCAGGGTCTTCAACCACTGCCAATGCGGTGTATAACTGGAGCGGTGGCACCATCACTGCAGGTGCTACCACCGCAACGCCTACGGTTTCATCAACAGGTAACTACAACCTTACTGTAACCGACCCGGCCAATGGCTGTACCGCCAGTGCCAGTACCACCGTTACTTCAACCAACCTTCCTGTTATTACCGGATCGGTAGTAAATAACCCATGCCCCGGGGTTTCTGTAGGCCAGGTTACCATACAGGTAAGCTCGGGCACGCCGCCATATCAGTATTTATGGAGCAACGGCCCAGCCGGGCCGGCACTTAGCGGTTTGCCTTCTGGATATTATCATGTAACCGTAACTGATGCAGTATCGTGTATTGATACCGCCTCATTCCAGGTAATTAATGGTGTTTACACTGTGCTGGCCGAACAGAATGATACCATTAACCTGGGCCAAAGCACACAACTTACCGGCCTTGTTGCTGTAGGTGGTAATGGTCAGCAATCGTATTTCTGGTCGCCATCTGATTTCCTTAGCTGCGATACCTGCCAAAGCCCTGTAGCATCGCCTTATCAAACTATTACCTACACAGTACAAGCTACTGATACCAATGGCTGTACGGGCTCATCAAGCGTAACCATAACTGTTAACCCGCTGCACAATGTTTTTATACCTAACGCCTTTACACCAAACGGTAACGGTACCAACGATTATTTTAGCATTTATGGCGATTTAACGCTAGTGATATTTTTCGAAGCAAAAATATTTAACCGCTGGGGCGAACTGGTGTTTGAATCAAACAGCCAGTATTTTAACTGGGATGGAACCTACAAAGGCAAACCCGCACCTGCAGGCGTTTATGTTTACGAAATGAAAGCTACATTCCTTGATAGGTATACTACCCAGCTTTTTAAAGGTAGCTTAACGCTGATCAGATAACATTACTTCCGGATACAGTTATAACATAACAATGTTCAAAACCCGGCGGGTCATAATTAGATCAGGCAATTCAGCTGGTTTTTAGGCATATCCCAAAAGTAGAAATGTGCTAATGTTCTATACTATTTTAGCCTAAAGAAAATCTGCATAAACTTTATCCCATATTAACTGTGCGCCCCTCACATTTTTAGAGCCAGCCTAAAGTAGATAAATTCGGGTCAAAATTAATGTCAGTCCATCAGTTGA